>Ga0326514_10001012_pt1 | contig 18540 bp, 13 predicted proteins | sample 3_2548_0518_D_FD_203653 | JGI IMG/M metagenome (GOLD analysis project Ga0326514, IMG submission 203653) | Bovine rumen microbial communities from UC Davis, California, United States - 3_2548_0518 | ecosystem: Host-associated > Mammals > Digestive system > Stomach > Rumen | place: USA... | reverse complement strand
ATATCCTCTCCCTCCAAGAGTCTCAGGAACTTTATTATTGTCGGATGACTCTTTCCCCATCTCTCAGAGAGAAAGGATATTGATACGATTATCTGACCTCTGCGCAATACGAACAGATGAGAATCATGCAGGACTTGCTTATCTTCCCAAGCGGCGAGAAAGAGCAAATCAAGCCACCATTTCAGCCTTTCGGCATCCTGCCATAGCCAATGATTTGCAATCTCTCTGCTTATTTTTATCCATCCTGCCATATCGTCTCAGTTCAAGAATAGAAATTTCTCCCAAATATCGATGAATTGCTTTCCGCAGTATTCAGCAAGCTCTCTCGTCTTGAAGGCAAGCCGAGAACCGAAATGCGCATACGAGTACGATGACGCACTATGCGCATACGCATACACGACACCGCCATACGCATACGCATTGCTACCCGACCGACCAACGACACGGCAACGAGAGGCTGTGTACCATTGTCCGTCTGCATAGTGAGTAGCGAATCTTGAATTATCATTCGCAAACTTCGATGCTACAATATCACAGAATCGACCATGCTTGGTACGAGCGACACAATATCCTGAGTTAGAGGTGAGAGCCTGAACGACTCGCTCTGTCTCATTGATTGGGTCGTAGATATGATATTTCGCATCGATAGGATAAGTACCGATGCCGTCCGACATCTTATCCTTGAATGCCTGAACGAATGACGGAACATTCACGGCTACCATATCCATCCATTCATAGGTGCAAGCGAAGAAAGACTCAAAGCCCATACACTTATTGCCCTGTCCGCTCGTAGAACCGAGATTGGTTGAAGTGGTATTTCCGAGGCTATCGAGATAGCCTGTCGTGCCTCCTGCACTCTTGCCATAGCCGCAATACTTTGAAGAATCACGAGTTCCTGACAGAGAGAAGAAAAGGATTGCGAGCAGCTTACTCATCTCATAGTCGATGAGCTGATAGCCTGCACCTCTACGGCGAGCGAGATTTTGGAAATCCTTTGCCGTATAGTTCATCGAGCCTGTCGGAGTATTGATAGGATTGCCATCCGCATCATATTGCCATTCAATAGATGTGGTTTGTGTTCCTGTGCCGACACGAACCGAAACGCCCGAAACAGAACGGAGTCTTGTCAGAGAATCGATACTTCCCTGATAGATAGCTCCGAGGCACTCATCACTCTCTACCCAATCAGGCTCAATCGCCTCAATCTCTGTGCTATCTACGGCGATAGCCTCGATGTCTGAGGAAATGCCGCTTGGCGAAGTGAATACAAAGGTCTTTGCGCCCGATGGTACGTTGATGAAGATATAATCTCCATTCACGAAATCAAAGAGATTATTTGCGACCGCCATATTATACTTCGAGATAATGACACCGCTCTCATTGAGGAAACAAGCACCGATAGCCTCATTGTTCAGTCCTGGGTATCTCACTTGCTTCATGCCCTCGACATCAATCTGATAGGTATTGTGATTCGCAGTCTCAGAGATGACTCCTGAGCTTTCAAGAGTGCTGACATTCTCTGTGATATTCGATACCATGATAGCCGTATTCTCTCTCATCAGGATTTGTGAGAGCTTCTTTCGATTGATACGGCTTGCGCTCGAAATAGGCTCAGAGGATAGAGAACTCCATGCGATATACTTCTTCTGATTCTTGAAGTCATTGATACCCTTATACCACAGATGAGGAATGCGCATCATAGCATCATTGCCTGAGCCGAGATTATCGGAATAGTCGAAGTCTGAACCATCTTTGAGCTTCTTATAGTCGCTCTCGCTCATCTTCACTCCTTCCCATCTGCCCGAAGTCGTATTGAGCTTTCCTGTGACAGGAATCATCAATGAGCGAATCTTCGAGATGTGACCGCTTGGCTCGTAGCTATCTCCTGTGGTGTTATTATCCTTATTGGTGATATTCTGAGGGTCTGTCAGAGTATCATCCATCTCTACCAAAGTATATTGCGGCTGATGGATAGTCAGGTCTGCGAACTCACTCTGCCATGCAGAAAGAACCGCATCATCAGTATATTTGGTGAGCATATAAGTACCAACAAGGGCAGGAGCTGCCTGAGCCGTCAGATTCGCATCAAGACCGCTCAGATGGAGCGTAGAGATGGTCGTGAGGTCTGAGCCATCGTAACTTACATTGTAAGGCGTAGCACGAACCACTCTCAGATTATTGCCACTCGTTCCTGCAAGCTCCCTGAGTAAATCGACAGAGCTGATTTTCGCACAATTCTCAATGATGAGGGTCGTGATACTCTTCTTGTCTGCGAGAATCAATCCTGAGCGTTGCAGATTAGGCAGATAGCGCAATCTGATATAGGTGTATGTCGATGGCAGCTGCATATAGGTGATTTTCGCTCCGTCTGCGATGTCGGCTCTTGCGAGCTGAGAATCCGCAGCATAGAGAGACTCCAAACGAGGGCATCCGCTACATACTACGTTCGTGATGAGAGTGCCTCGAATATCGAGTTTCTTCAAGAACGGCAATTCACCGAGATTGACATTGGTGAGCAGGGTATAAGCTCCGATAGTGAGATTCACCTTGCCGACCTTTCCGAGATAGATTTCCTCAGCGAGAGTCATCACAGAGAAATCAAAGTTATTCGACAGGGTGATTTCCGAGAGGTCAATCATCGACATTCTGTCTGCCTGATAGATATAGAGCAAAGCTCCTTCCTCGTGCGAGAAATTCGTGAAGTTATGGCTCTGTCCTGCTTCGAGATATACACTCTCCGAGATTGAGCCTGAGCTATCGTTACCGATGCCGAAATAACCTGTCTTAGCAGCCGTGATACGAATCTTTGCGCCGCTTGGAGCATTGACACGACCTGAGAGAACGCCACTAAAGAAATTGCCTGTTCCGTAGAAGCCATCACGAATGCGCCATCTTCTTTCGATGAATGCAGGGAGAGAGGTCAAGCCCAATCCTTGCAGAGCATAGAAATAGATATTATTGGCAGTCGTAGATGTGAAATCGATATACTTACGCTCTCCGTCATAGCTCGAAACTTTCTTCTGCCAACGCTTGATACGAGCGGTCAGGAAGAAATAAGTCGCTCCCTCAGGAGAGAATGGCTGCAAGGTCTGTCCGTCAATGGTAGCCGTGCAGCTTCGCATAGCAGAAGCAACAGTCCTCAGAGAAAGCTCCGTGCCTTGTGCATCGATATAGACGGTCTGCTGCAAATAGATATTGCGGAACAAAACCGAGTTATATCCTGCATAAGGATTGGTATAATCGCCCTCAGGCATCTTATTCGGGTCAACCTCTGCATCGACCGTCTGACCGCCATCATTATCCTTGCCGTTGCAAGTATCGCAGTCATAGACCTTATTCAGATACATTCTCATTGCGAGCATTCCTGTGGTCGAATCGCTTTCCTCATTGGCATCATTATAATAGACACCATTCACGACCTTACAACCATCCTCCAAGAACCACATCGGCTGCATGTTCTTGGCTCTTTGGTCAACGGCAGCGCAATAGTCGGTGAACACATCGTAAGAGAGGCATGAATGAGGCGATGCGTACTTATAGAGGTCTGTCTTCCAAAGATTGAGACCTGTCTGCTCATGCTTATCATAATCGCATGAATCGCAGAACTTCATCCAACGATAGAGATTGTAAGGCACTTTCTTTCCGAGCGCATAGGCGATAGCGAGATTATCATCATCAACCAAGCACTCGAAATAATAAGTCCATGCAGGAACGGTCTGAACCGAAATATCGCCTCCATCGATGAGAGCCTGCACCCACTTAGAGAATGAGGTGCTTGGAGCCATCATGTCAGCCACCGAAGAAACTCCCTTGAACCAATCCATGCCCTGATAATTCAGCAGCTCAAATCCATCGGTCGGATTGACAACAGAGCCTGTGACCGTCCATCTGCCGTTTGCATTCTGAACCATCGAGCCTGTCTGCTCAATCCATGATGTGCCGTTATGCTTCATCACCTTATAAGATGAACCGCAATACATCGAGAGGACATAAGTTGCAGAGGTATCAAGACCGCTTGTAGCAAGGAAACGGCTCTTTGTCTGAGCGAGAGTCTCGCCATCCGTTCCGAAGAACTCGATGAAGTCTCCGTAATTGAGGCATCCCTTGTTATAGCCAGGCACATCATTGAAACCGAGTGCGACCTGCTCTTTCTTATCCTCTTTCCAATTTCCCTTTGAATGGAAATACGGACTGCTGCCTGTGTCGCTCTTTGAGCGATACATTGCCACAGGGATATTGGCGGTTGAGTGATTCATCACGAGACCATCAACCACGAGCGAGCCTTTCGTCCAAGTACCATCGAAAGCTCTTTGAGCAGGAGTCATATAGTTACGACCCAATGCCCTGAATGTTGCATTCATCATGTCGCAGATGCCGCAGTCATTCGCATTCGAGCTATCAGAATAATCGACCTTGACCGTGATAATATCCACAGGGATGGAATTATCGTGAATCTGCACCTTATTGATAGCAGCGAGAGCGATTGCCCTGCGTCCTGCTTCGGTTGTCTCGTCAGGATTGAGCAGAGTGATGGTAGTGCCGCCTGTCTTGGTAGCCTTATCATAGGTCGAACCTTTCTTCTGAGCGAGATAGTAGCGAGGATTCTTCACAGGTCTCTGAGCCGATGTCGTTCCCTGATTCCTGCGAGCCACATCACGAGCCACAAAGTTAGTCCAAGGTCTTGCAGGGTCGATATAGTAGAGGGTGACATATATTTGGTCTTTCGTTGATACGGTCGTATCGAGAGCCTCGATGTCTGAGCCGTTGAAAGGACATTCGATGATATATGCCATGCCTCTATCTGAGAGATGCGAAGCCTGAGGACGGAGCTTTGTTGTGGTGATTCCGAGTTCGGTCACTTGCTGAGATGCCATGACATTCTCGAAATTGAACTCCTGCACCATATCCTCTGTATTGGTGAGCTTCACGAGGTAGTTTTGGAATGCTTGGTCGAATTGGAAGTAATCTTCCCATGCCAACAGATAATAGAGATAGAAATCACCCTGAGAGCCATTGAATGAGATTGGCTTTTCCTGAATGAGGTTACTCTGACCTGCGACATATCCGATAACTGCCACTTCCTCACCATTGAGATAGAGCTTGATGAAATAGTAGGTCACACCGCCACGAGTCTGACCGAGACCCTCGATTGCAGGCTCAACCACAATAGCAACAGAGACTTTCTCTCCCTGCTTATAGGCTCTTTCCTCTGCATGATTTGAAAGACCTGTCGCACAATAGATGCCGACCGCCCTTCCTGTCACATAGAAGCCAGCTCCCACGCCCTCATTGAAGCACTCCATCAGGATTGCATCGTCATCAACGAGATTCTTTGCAGCGAAAGCGAACTGAATGCCCAAACCATTACTCTCGATAGATGTAGGCTTGAATGGTTGATGATTGAGCGTTGCAGTCACATCTTCTGCGATTCTCAGAGCTTTCTCGCCCAAGAATGATACAAAGCCTGTTGAACTCCAATTCGAGCCATTCACGGCGATTTCAAAGCCGTTATCGATGATAGAATGGTCTGTTTCCTCATTACTTCTGTTCGAGAATTCAAAGCCATAGATTGCGCCTGATTTCAGAGCTGCCTCGATGACCGTTCCGCTCACAAGGAAAGTCGCCTCTACGCCATAGGTGTTTCCGCATTGAACTTTGACGATGTGAGAGAATGTTCCATCGGATGCCACTCCTGAAACCTGATGCGAATAGGTATAGGCAGCAGAGCGGTATGCGGTATGGCTCTGAACGGCATTTCCATTCAGATAGACGGTTGCAGTCGGAGCATTGCTTGTCGGGTCATAGACCGCATAATTGACGGTGATAGTCTCGTAGAGCTTCACGACAGGAGAGATGCCATCGTTCATCCAACTCTCGACCACGAGCGGAGTATTTCTCGTATCATCAATACAGAAGATGCCCGAATAGAGATAATTGCCGACCACTCCTGAAGCTACATCGACACCATGAACACGAATAGGATATGAGCCATGAGCGAGCGTATATCCGAGGCAGTTATTCGGGTCGATTGAGATGCCATGAGAATAGGTATCTTGAACAATCGTATTGCCCAATTCACGCCATGCGCCATCGATATAGATTTCCACGATAGCATTGATGCCCTTATCGCTCGCATTGTTGGCGAACTTGAACAGAGGAATACTCTTTGCAGTTCCTCCGACAGAGAGAGCCGTGCTTGATGTGTATTGCAGGGTCTGAACGCTGCTCACGGTCACATCTACGGCAGTCACACTGATATTACGAGAGCCTGTATTTCCTGCATCATCCGTGATGAGACACTTGAAACGGCGCACTCCTGCATTTGCGAAATACTTAGTGACATCCATCACGAAATCATAGGTACTCATAGATGGAGATGAAGCCTTATTGAAGTTGAATACCTCCAAAGTGGTATTCGTATCTCTATCGATGAGAGCGATGGTCGCAATCATATTCTCCTGCTCAGTCTGTCCTACGGTCGTAACCGAGCGAACAGCAGCACGGAGGATGAATGAGCTTCCTGCATTGCCATAGAAAGGCGAGGTCTCGAAAGCCATAGTAACGATAGTGCCGCCACCGCCGCCACCGCCTGAGCCGACTGCAAACTGAATCTCATCACCGATTCCCTCATGCTCTGCGTTTTCGAGCTGCAACTTCACGATGCCCTCTGTCTCAGTATCGAGCTTGATTCCTGTCGGGAGATGGGTATATGCGCCACCTGTGGAGAAAGCATCCTCTCCATCTTCCTCAGGCTCATCTGAGGTCTCCACCTGAGAACCACCGCCTCCGAAATCCTGCCACAAAGAAGGCTCTCCGAAGTCTGATACCACACCTTTGAACTGCTTGCATTCCCATGTGTTTTCTGCAATCTGATAGGTGATGACGAGACCGCTCTTTGCATAGTCAATTCCTGTACTCGTAGAGAGCGCAAGGATGGCAGCAATAGCGTATTCGAGGGTATAGAATGCAGCAGATGTGCAAGCTCCACAAAGAGCATCGACATTGATGAGGGTCTCTGCTCCTGCACTCATTCCTGCAAGGTCGAGCCAATTATTGATATTCTTGAAGGTCGCCTCCTGAGAATCCTCACCGATATACTGATAGGTCTTCCATGAGCCACGAGCGATAGCGAAAGTTATCTGCATACCGATTGAGGTAAATCCTTTCGAATATGTCACATTGATAGCATTCTGCAAGGTATAGTAACCGCTCTGCAAAGGAACTTCATTCGTGACATTGTAGCAGTTTCCGACTGCTGCCGTTCCTCCGAATTTCGTCCAAGTGGTAGTATCGGTGAAATCAATCTTTGCGCTGCCATGCCATTGCCAACTCTCCATCTTTCCATTCGTTCCGAGGAAAGTGATGACAACACCCTGAGATTTGTAATATCGGAATTCGTCATTATCATAGAGCAATCCCAAAGCCGTACCAAGCGACATCGGGGTACTCGTGCTGAACATCTTATTGACATTGATGAACAGAGCAGCATCGATTTCCTCCTGCAACTCTGCTTTCGCATCATCGATGGATTGCCTAATTTCTGCGAGTTCCTCAGGGTCATTGCCTACGACTTCGAGAGCTTCATCATCTTCATTCCACGAATAGATAAGACCATCATAGATATAGAGCTTGTCAGCGATAGGATATGTACGAGTACCATCCATATATTCATCTGCACCATCCCAATTAGAATAGTACTTGAATATGCCTTCTGAATCTACTCGCAGAGCGAACTTGCCACTATTTTTCACATAAACCACCACGCCCGATGCAGTCGTTGACTGATTGAGGATAGTAGCAGAATCAACGATACCATAGAATCTCTTAGTAGATGTATTCTTGGCAATAGAAAGAGCATCGGTCGCCTTAACGTCTGCATCTCCTGCGGTTTCCTCTGCCGAAGCAGCAGCCTCTTGCGATTGCGAGGCAGCTTGTGAGGCACTATTCGCAGTCTGAGTAGCCGAAGCAGCAGCCTGTTGAGCAGCATTTGCGGTCTGTTTCGCCTGATCTGCATCCTGAGCCGCTTGGTCATACCCTGCCAAGATAGAACCGAGAGGCACTTTGACACTCTCATTCTGAGAGTTCACACCGATAGTATATAATCCTTGTGTAGATTGACTTTCGGGCAACTCTGAAATTCTTTTCTTTTGGTCTGCCATATTGCTTTAATTTTGATTATTGAAAAAAATAAGCCCGATTTTCGGGTGTTTTTTGCTTAATGTGTAAATAAATGGAAAATAAGCAGGTTTTAGTCTGCTTAATTCTCCGATAACTTATATGATTGCTTGTGGTAGAGCCTTAGTCCTTTTTTTGATTCCTGATAAATCCTTTCATCCTCTTCCTTCTCGAGCTGGCGGTTCTTGCTCCAGCTATCGCAATCACCGTTCTCGATGCCCTTGCCGTGCTCGTAGGTGCAATCGTGAAGGTGCAACCAACACGGAATAATTGTAAATGCTTTCTTCTTGAAGAAGTAGAAGTGGCTTCCCCACCACCATCCGTATCCGAGGAGAATACTAAAAATCTTAATTGGCAAATACTTTCTCATAGTTCCTTTAATTTTGATTATTGATATAAATTTTATCGCTATCGCTTTCTGTGATGATGTATTTTCCATCCTCTGTGACGAGTAAGGAAATGCCGTATTTCGGACGAACCTTGATACGAGCAGGATTCTCTGCATCTTCTGTGATGACCCAATCGAAATCTTCTGTCGCAAGCAGCATCCATGAGCTTTCAGGACGATATGCGGTGAATGTCAGAATCACAGAGAACTCACACCAAATCTTCCCATCTCTCAATATCTCGAATTTAGAGACGCTCATGCTTTTATAATAGCAGTCATATTCAGCAGGGAGATTTGCGAAATAGAGGATGCGAGATTCTGACTGCATGAGGATGGCAAAGAGAGAATTGTATCGTCTCCAAAACTCGGTTATATTCTCAGCATCGATGAGTAGTTTCAGAGTGACATCTTTTGCCTTGAAATGCACTTCCTCATCATCATAATCGATTCCTGAGATAGATTTCACGCTTATCTTCAAAGCATCACGGATATTCGCCGCTTTCCTGATACTATCATCTGAGCCTCTGAGAATGTATGAGCCGAACTGAGAGAAATCGATTCCGTCAAGCTCATATCCCGATTGTCGGACTTCGCTCTTACCAAGCTGATACGGATTTCCTGATGGCACAACAGGGAAATCGTCAGCAAAGGTAAGAGTGAGTTTTCCGAGCTTTATAAACGATGAGAATGAGCCGTTCGACACCATCCTCAGTCGATAGGTCTTTCCGAGTTCTGTGAATTGGAAATTATGATATGCGCCTGTGGCAAGGTCATCGAAGAAATCCTCAGCATATCGCACATTCGTGATGCAGAACTGAATCTGAAATTGTCGGGTATCGAGAACAGGAGAGAGCAAATCAACCTCGACACCATCGAATTCCTCCCATTCGGTCGTATCGAGTGTTTTGAAAGATGGCATCTGAACGACTCCCTTATAGCCGCCCTTCTCAACAAAGATGCCATATTCGAACATAGCATCCCGACCATCAATGAATAATTTTCCTGTCTCTCTCATTGCAATACCTTAGCATAATCAGATTTCACGATTTCTACCTTTGAGACATCATCTTTCTCTATCTTCACGATGGAATATCCCGAAGCTTCAATATGAGCAGATGCCCCACACATCAGAATTAAGCGATTCCCTGCGATTTGAGAGTATTTCATCTCTGCAATGGTATTACCTACCAAGAAAGCTCTTCGAGCATCTGAGAGCGTGATTTTCCCTGCATCGATATATACTCCGAATCGCTCAGGATGATATTTCTTGAACTTTCGGAATGTTGCGATGTCGGGGAAATGGTTTTCTGTGAGGAATTCTGCGCCCTGAGGTGAAAACATGAGGTTAATCATTTCCTCCATCGATTCCTCGCCTGTGAACATCTGACACGCTCCGAGCTTACGAGCCATCTCATAATTATGAGACTTCTCGCATCGGTTCTGAGCTGCTTTTTTGGCAGCTTTCCATTTCTCTTGTGCTTCTTTAATCTCTTTCATCGCTTTACACTTTAATCTTGATTCCTGCTCGCTGAATATCGTCCACGCTATCCTCGATGCGCTTGATACGAGTATTCATATTATCGAGCTTATTATTTGTCTCATCGGTATTTCGCTCGATGCCTGTCACACGAGCGAGAATCTGATTACTCGTAGCATTGAGTTCGGTCACTCCCTGCACGAGTGAATAGGTATGCCCCTGAATGGTCGTGAGGCGAGCATTATTCTCATCGACACTATCCTGAGATGCGGTCGCTATACCTCTGTTCTCGCCCTGCCTCTCTGCGGTATCTTCAAAGAATCCTTGCAGTCCTTCATCGAGACCGTCCCATATTTCTTGTAATTTAGTGCTTGCTGCATTCAAATCGGCAGCAAATCCGTTAGCAGAATTCTTGATGGTATCGATACCGTTGAATTCGCCTCTCTCATTAAACCATATTTTCCTATATTTATCGAAGATTTTGCCTATCTCAGGTTCGAGTATCTGAGTAATCATCATTCTTTTCAGAATATCTCTGACTATCTCATTGACCTTTTGATGCCATGCCTCCATTGCATCCTCTCCCTGAGCGACTGCATCAAAGAAAGCATCTCCTAATGTCTGAGCCAAATCCTCTGCGGTTGAGCCTATAATATCATCCATAAGCTCATTGATAAGGTCAGCCATCTCGTTTGCGAGTTCCTGTATCTCTCGCTTCCAATCATCTATTTTGCCGTGGTCGGTCTTTTTCTTATCGTTCTCAGCATCAATCTGCTTTTGCAGGAGTAGTTGCTGCTCTGCGAGATTTTCGAGCTGCTTTCGGGCATTCTTATACTTATCCTCTCCGAGGAACTTATTAGCCGTATAATCAGCCTTAGCATAAGCATCAGCAATCTTCTCGATAGATTTCAGATAAGCCTCGTTCTGAGTGACCTGAAACATTCGGATGATCTTGAATATATTGGCATCCCTCATTTCTTCACGATGCAGTCTCAGAACTTCCTCATAGGTCTCTTTATAGACATCACGGACTCTTGCAACCGCATCTCCGATATTATTCTGCAATCTGACTGCATCCTGATTATCGAGTTCCCATTGGAGCTGGTCTATACGTTCCTGCAAACGCTCGATTTCCTCTTGCTTTTCATCGTCATTATTGAACAGATTAGCAATAGCGGTAGCCACTTGCAGAGCTGCTGAGATGACTGCGAGGATGACAGAGGCTTTCTCGATAGTGGAGATAGCTGTCGCTCCTGCTGCTGCGGATGCCGTTGCACCCTGAGCTGCTGCATCAACGGTCGCCTCAATTCCTTTTGCAGCACCCTTTCCGACATCTGAAACTGCATTGATGACATCGGTAGCAGCTCCCAAAATATCATCCATGAAGTCGAGACCTTTGCCGATTCCGTCTGCAAGGTCATCCGAGAATACTTGAGCGAGATTCTTAGCCTTTCCTCCGACATCTTTAATCACGCCTCCTGCATTCTTCAAGTTCTGAGCAAAGCTCTTATATGATTGAGTGAGATTATTTCGGGAATTGATTACACTATTCTCAGCCTGTGCATTCTTTTTCTGAGCCGCTGCAAGCCTTTCAGTAGCCTGTCTCAGATTATCGGCTGCATCCGCTTGTTGTTGGCAACCCTGAGCAAGTTCACCTCTATCAATAGCCTCGATGACCTCTCTCTGCTCCTGCATAGCGAGTTTATACGATTCCTCTGCTGCATTCAACTCAGTTTGAGCGGTAGAGAGTTCTTTGAGAGCATTTACGAGTTCGGTCTTAGCCGCCGACATATCCTTGATGGATTTGTGCATAGCGGCAAAGGGATTACGAGAGGCAATCTCATCCTCCATTTGCTTGATAGCATCGGTATATTCCTTGATTTCCTTGCCATCCATCGTAGCCTTGTTTTCCTCGAAATACTTTTTCACTCTTTCGAGGTTAATTTGCAGGGATTGGATGGATTGCTTATCGAGAGAGCCAAAGACACTATCCCAGTTGATGAGGTCTTTGAAATTCTCAGAGCTTAACTTTGCGAATTCTTCATCCATCTGCCTTGATGCCTCTGCGACATATTCAGCAGGGAGGAATTTCATCTTATTCATCCATTTACGATACAGAAGTTCCTGCTTTTGCAGATTCGTTCCATATTGCTCAATCAGCATATCATCGTATTTCTGACGGATGAGCATGATTTCATTCTCTCCATTCTCTGTGATTTGCTGACGGACACGATAATACTCCTTAGAGATATTCTCATCAGCGAGCAAATCTTTCATGTATTGCTCGATAGATTTCTTTCCTGCATCAGATTCAGACCAACCGACCTCAGTAGCTCCTTTCTGCTGCATATATACAGCTTTGAGCATTGCTTTCCTCTGCTCTGCGAGCTGCCTGAGCTGATTTTCCCAATCTTCGAGTCTTCTGCGAGTAGCACTCCGAGATACATTGAGTTCCTTGACAAGACCTTCCTCCTGAGAATCGATAATGAGCTGATTCACCTCATCATTCGCTCCTTTGAGATACTTCTTGACCTTATCTTTGTAGTCATCGATGGCTTTCTGAGTTTCGAGAGCAGCTTTCTTCGGGTCGAAGTCTGAGCCACTCTTTCCACCGCCCTTATTGCCTGATTTTGGGTCGGCATGACCGCCTATATTGAAATCGAGCTTCACGTTCTGAGCTTCTGCCATCTTATCCTTATAGGCTTGCATCCAATAGTCTGCCGTTGCCTGAGCATCTGCAACCGCCTCTTTCTTTCGCTGCTCATCCCCTGCTTTGGTGGTGTACCAATGTCCGTAATCGCTCGTTTTCTTATTACGAGCTTCTTCAAGAGCGATGAATGCCTCAGTATATTTATTCAGGATAGCCTGTGCCTCTGCCTCTTTGAGCAGCATCGTACAATAGGCTTCACCTTTGGTGACGAGAACCTCTTTCCATTGAGAGAGGGAATCATAATATCCGAGAGCCTCTCCATACTTTGAGTTAAGTTCCTTGACTAATTCTTTCTCTTGCTTCTTTGAGCCATTGAATTTGTCTATCTTGGTGATATATCCCGAAATCTCTGCCTGAGCCTTTCCGTATGCTTTTGCGCCCTCATCCATCACCTCATTAAGTTCCTCCTGCCGTTTCTCTGTCTCTGAGATAGTATCAAAGAGGGAAACGAGCCATCCGACTAACTCTCCGACAAGCACGATGATTGCACCGATACCTGTTGATATGAGAGCCGCTTTCAATCCTTTCAGAGCGATAGATGCAGCCTTTGTTGCGATAGTTCCTGCTACGGTTGCTGCGGTTGCCGATTTTGTTGCAGCGGTATTGGCGACCTGTGCTGCCGTTCCTGCAACGGTAGATGTGTTATTCTTGGTCTGTGCAGCCGTATCAGTATTAGTCGCAGCAGCATCGAGTTCCTGAGATGCAGCATTCTCTTTCAGAGCATCATTTTCATCCTCGATCACCTCAGCACTATTGCCTATGAGCTTATTCCAAATCTCTTTGAGACCATTGAGGGTAACAAGACGGAATGCTGAATCTTTGTCGAGTGTTGCCTGAAGCTGCTGCAATCCCATCGTGATAGCCATGAGAGACTGCACTTTGAGCATAATATTCTGCAAATCCTCATTTTCTCCTGCAAAGAGAGCGACTGCGCCCTGAGCTGCTGACATCGCACCCGATACGCCTGAAAGACCTGAGATAAGACCCTGCATCCCTCGCTGGTCGTGCGCAAGGATAGAAGCCTGAGCGGTCGCATCACCCCAAGCATCTGTCAATCGTCCGACTTCATCTTGGATTTCCTTGTATTTAGCAGTATTTCGCTGACCTGCTGCCTCCATCTCTACGAGTTCAAGTTTCAGCTCACGGATTTTGGTACGCAGATTCTCATGATTCGATGCGTTCTTTGCAGCTTCCTCAGCCTCTTTCTTCAACTGCCTCTCTGTTGCAGCGAGAGCCTCGGCAGTCTTGACAGCTTCCTCATTAACTTTCTTTCGGATTGCGATATTCTCCTGAATAGCTCGCTTTTCCTCTTTGAGTCGCTTGACCTCTCCTGAATCGCCCTTTCGGGATGCAGTCTTAATCTTATCGGATAGGGTAGCATATTCCTTTTCGAGGTCTCTGATTGCTGCCTTATTGGTATCGACAACCCTATCAATCTCATCGAAACCTTGCTGAATGACGGCGAGAGATTCTGAGGCATTTGTAATGACATCGATATTGACATCAGGGATATTGGTTAAGAGTTCAGATATTCTCGAACTCTCAGCCTCTGCCTTTTCTCCTATCTCAGAAACCTTGCCCTCGATGTGGTTCATGCCCTCATCGAAACCGCCCATATCAATGGCAGTGCCAAAACTCAAAGTACCGTCATCTACGTTCATATTCTTACGATTTCTTCTTCTTCAAAATTGTTGAACTTATTGAAATTATCAGGATTGTTTGCATCGAGAGAATCATCATATAGAGGCTTGTCGCTATCTGATTTGTCATTAGGCATCGGCATCGCACGGCTATACATTACGGCATTCTTATAACTGATGTCATAGAGAGCCTGTTTGTCGGTCATTCCGAATAGTTTTGCAATACCGAGAACGGTCGCCCAAATGCTATCATTTAGTGCACCACTTCCTTTGTCGGTTTCAGAATGTTTGCCTCTGACAGGGAAGTGGTAATGGAGAAAAAATGCCCTATCTCCATATCTTGCAATCTCTGAATGATTAAATCAAAGATGGTCGATGGCTTGATATTATCGAGTATGAGCCTCGATAATTCTGCTTGCTTATCAACTAACACCTTGACCTTTTTCTTGCAGGGAAACAAGCCGAGAATGCGCTTTTCTTCGATGATTTCTTTTTCTTCTCTGAGGTTCTTTGCTCCGAGGATGAGAATTGCGCATATATCTCCGATTGCGCTATAATCTTTTGCGTAATGGAGAGCTGAGTAAACTCGCAATTCTTTCGGAATCTCCTTATCTACCACAGGGAGAGTAGAGATAAGCTCAGAAACGAGAATGAGCGTGGCAATAGATGGGTCTGCAATAGGGTAGACCACACCGCCAAGCTCAATCTTATCAGTCGCCTTTTCGAGAATAGCAGAAGCGACCATCTGCTCTATTGTACGTTGTGCCATAATGAAAAACTGAGTTTAGTTGCAGGAGACGGACTCGAACCGCCGACTTCAAGCCAATGAGACTTGCGAGCTGCCAACTGCTCTATCCTGCGATGAAGGCAGTTTTCTCCTACCAAACTGCCAAAGGGTGTCTATTCCACTCGCCATTAGGATGTGCCGTTATTGGGTCGCCCAATCGGCAGCCTTGACCTTGAACTTCTTGTAAAGCTCACCATCCTCGCAAGCGAGAATCTTGAAAGTCAAGTCCACATACTGACCCTCTTCCTCAGACGAGCCAGGACGGAACGATACATGAGTACGGCGAGCCTTGATGCCGACCGCTCCGATATTCTTCGGAGTGAGCTTCATTGAGAAATCATCAGAAACGATATTCGTCTTGACGGTCAGCTCATCATTGGAAGCGACTGCGCCTGTGAACAGGGTCTCGACCGCAAAGGACATTTCCTTTACTCGGGTCGTGATGGAGATTACAGGCTCGCCCTCTTCCTCTGCGACTACTACGCCGCCTGTGGCAGTTGCGGTCAATGTCTCGCCATCTTCTGCGGACATTGTGGTCGATTTGTCGTTGATAACGCCGATGTCGGTCAGTTCAGCAGCCATCGCATCATCTGCGCCTGTCTTGCCGACCTCAATCTTACACTTCGACCATGACATGATAATCTTGCTCATAATCTTATTGTGCTAAACGATTAAACTTAATTCTTGCAGTGATGAGATGCTGCTCTATTCCCTCTATCTTCATGGAGGTAGGAGAGGTATCTGTCTGCATCCAATACTCGGTATCATCATTCTCATCGATGAACTGCTGAATGAGCGTTTCGAGAGCTTCTACACGGCTCAAATCCTCTACCTTGCGCCCATCCTTGCCGAATGGCACATCAGGCACATAGATATTCAGGAGAACGACTCCGCTCTGTATCTGCTCATCGAGACCTGCGAGGAACTTCACAATCAAATCCTCAGTCTTAGCATTGGCAGGACGCATCTCAGGACGATAGACCTTCCCCCTGATACCCTGACCGAGAACGCTCTGACTGACGAAAGAAAAGAAGTCTCGTTCAATCTGTTTTTCACTCTTTATCATTTCGATGTAATGATTCCGTTTAATAGTTGCTTCATCAAACTCTCCGCTTTCAGCTCTGCGGAAGTGAGTACATCTTTATGGTGAACATTCTCGACATAAGCCGCATAGTTCATTCCTGCACAGACGATGAGGACGATGCCCCAGGGGAATTTCGCTTGCAGCTTTTGAAGTAGAGCTTCGGCAGCAGGTGCACCCTGCTCTCCATTGCCTTTCTCTCCGCTATACTGCTTACTCGCTCCCTGCTGAACAGGCTTTCCATCATAGAGTATCACATATCCGATGGATGACCTCAGATTTCCTGTGATGTCATTATAGCTGCCATTCTTACGAGCTATCCTGATACATTCCTCTCCGATGAAAGAGAGCTGCTCTATTATCAGGTCGGCAATATCTTTCATCTTCGCCTGTAATTCCGACCTCAGCTTTCGCATATCGGTCTTACTGACGATGATTCCTTTATATTTGCCATGTGTCTGAGTTACGACTGCCATATTACACCATTATCTGAATTCTCCCTACGGTCGTAAGAGGCTCAACAGACATCACCCGATGCTCGCCGAGGTCTTCGCCCAATCGCTCTAACTTGATGCGGACTGCATCGAATTCCGACATCTCAATCAGGATGAGGAATGATGCTTGCCGAAACTCGCCATCCTCATATTTGCCTAATCGGGTATCGCTATTCGTCTTGATAGAGCAAGGGATTTCTTCGCCCCAACTTTCCTGCTCGCCTGATATTGGCTCGCCATACTCATTGACCGAATCTTCGCCCTCTGAGACAATCAGAGCTTTCAGATGTCCGTTATACCTCATACTACCATAGTTTAGAGCCATCCTCCATAACTCGGAGATAATCGCTCAGAATTTCGTCAGCATCGAGACCATAGATATTGCACCAATAACGGATGCTCTTTTCGACTGCATCAGGCATGACAGAAGTAGAAACGCCATTCTCAGAACGGCTGCTCTCTACATATCCCATCACAAGAGACACGGCTATCCGAAAGAGTTTTTCATCTTTCGGAGTAGCCTCTGCCTCTGCTTCGATACCCTCGTTGAACAGAGCAATGTCGATGGCTGCGTTATCGGGATAGAATGTGTTGGCGATAGCGTTACACAGATTCCTCAATGCGACTGAATTCTTCATCGATTAGTTCTGAGTTTTGAGGGTGTAGATACCATTCATCTCTGTGATAACAGGAAGTGCGAGAACCTCTGCCTTGGTGAACTCAACGCCATTGCTGCCCTGAGTCTCGCCAACGCCCCACTGAGATACTCGGATTCTTCCATAGTTAGAGTAAGCAACTCCTGCCTCAGGCTTCAACTCGTTGTTAGCCCAAGCGTTCTTGACGATGCCAAGCTTGCCCTCAGGAATGAAGACCATGTTCTTCTGATTCCAAGGATTGTAAGGAGTGCGCTGAGTGCCGTTCTGAATGCGAACCTGACGGCGGATAGGCTCAAATGTCGGGAAAGAGTTTTCCTCCATGTACGCATTGATGTCTTTCAGCTGAACAATCTTAGAAGATTTGTCCGTGCCGTGAATCATTTGGTGCATCTTCTTGCTACGGCACATATACGAGATAAGTGCAGGAGCGCAAAGAACCTTGGAGAAAGTCACCTTATCCTGAGCTGCATCGATGATGCCTTGAATATCCTCGAAGCAGTCCACCGTATCAATGTTGGCATCCGTCCATGCGGTCGTAGCCGAAGCGATATTGTCGGCAGGCTGATTGAAGTTAATCAAGCCACGAGCACCGCCCTCAGGGTTGGTAGTCTCATCGAGAGTGAACTTGCCCTCATTGGAGAGTGCGCCACAGAAGATGAGGTCGAGCTTGCCGAGAACAGACTTAACGACCGTCTCAACATCGCCCCACATGAGCTTGATGAGCTGCTGAGTCTTTACCTTGTCGGGCAGAGACTTGGAATCGAGGATTTGCAGCACCTTACGATAATCCTTGACCGTCATCGGGAGAGTGATGGCATGGTTCAGGATGGTCTCTTTCAGAGTTTCCAAGCCCTCAGTTCCGAGGATAGCCTCCTTAGCATCCGTTCCGATGGTAGGAGCGGCTACGGTGATGTTATACTGACCAATCAGTTCCTCGAAGTCGAGACCAACGGTAGGAACATCCCAATCAAGGAAACGCTCAAAGATGATGTTGTCAAAGAGCTTTTTGTTCAGCTCAGAGGCAGCATCGAAGCGAATCTGAACATTCTTAGTCAGTTCGCCGAAAATCGAAGAATAAAGAAATTCAGGCATAGTGATTACTGCTTAATGAACAGAATGTTCGGGTTAGACT
>Ga0326514_10001011_pt1 | contig 18547 bp, 34 predicted proteins | sample 3_2548_0518_D_FD_203653 | JGI IMG/M metagenome (GOLD analysis project Ga0326514, IMG submission 203653) | Bovine rumen microbial communities from UC Davis, California, United States - 3_2548_0518 | ecosystem: Host-associated > Mammals > Digestive system > Stomach > Rumen | place: USA... | reverse complement strand
ATATTCTTCTACATATTGTATTTCTAGATTTTTTATTTCTGCTATTTTATTTATATATATCTTTTGTATTGCTATTTCTTCTCCGTAAAAATATATATAAATTATCTAATTGTTTATCTTTTATCTGTTTTTGTAATTCTTGTATATTCATCTATTTCTCCTTATTATATAATTCCCAACAACCGAATGTATTATTAATATATTTAACATATAAATCTTTATAAGTTATATTGATATCTATATTTCTATATGCGTAAGATTTACCTTCTCCTAATAGTTTAAATTCACTAACCATATCTGGAGTTACAGATATTTCTAACTCCTCAATATCATCTCTTTTAGATAAATTTTCTAAATAATTAATAACATCTTTTAATATTTCTTTATTTTTTAATTCCATTTATTTTCAACAACCTTTCTGCTCTTTGTTTAGTTTGTTTATCAAATTTTAAAAATGCACCACTACTTCCATCCCACTCTTTAAACTGTTCATAATATTCTACTTTTTTACTTGCTAATGGATTTTCTTTTTGTAATTTAACTAATTCCATTGCCCATTTATCCCAAGTAGCATCATCTATTATATTTTTATCCAGTTCATAATAAATATAACTATGAACTAGCATTTGCAATCTTCTTTGTTTTATTTTTTCTTCTATAGTTTGTAATGGTTTTTGTATTTCAAATAAACTCATAATATCACCTTAATAAATATCTATTTCTGTAGCATCACATTCACGAATTCGATTTGCTTGCTGCCAAAATCCTTTTTCATTTATAGCTTTTTCTTTATATTCCTGCATAACTTCATTATATCTACCTTTATAACCTGTTATTTTCATAAATTTATTTTCTAATAATATATCTATTAATTTATCTATTTCTTTTTTATTATTGGGACAATTATATCTCCAAAATCCTTTATCATCTTTATACCATCTTGCTACTTTTATTCCTGTTTCTATATTATATTTATAGCTTAAATGTTGTTTTCCTTTATGGTCAGATATTCTTATACTATTCATTACTCCATAATCTAATTTCAAATATATTGAATTTGTAGAATAACTATCATATCTATGAATTATAAATCCATGTTGTAATAATTTATTTTCTAAATATAATGCTATTTCTTTTAATTTCATATCTTACTCCTAAAATAATTGAATTGAATATATAGATGATATTGAAGTAGTTTCACAAATTTTAAATCCTAAATATGTTGGAGTTTTATTTTCATCATAGCCAACTAATTGTCTATTATAATGTCTTAATAATACGAAAACCCACATAGGCATCTTTATATATTTTGGCTCTACTTTATATGTTTCTATATAATCCCATTTTAATTTTTGAACTAAAACAAGAAGTTCTTCTACATCTAAAGTATGCTCTTCACTTAAAACTACACCTTTAACATATTCACTCATTGCCTCCACTCCTTTCGTATATCAAGTATCCACATATCCATTAAACATTGCTTATTAATTCCATTTATACTTAATTTCTGTTTATATTTTTCTGTTATATTAATACATTTACCTACTATATCGGCTTCTGCCCAATCATTCTCATCTGCTGGAATTGCCATTAAATCAAATAGTTCTCCAATACATCTATAAATATACATATTCCAAAACATTTCTAAATCATAGCCTTCTCCTGTATCTTTTAAATCTATCTTTTCTGCTATTTTAAAGCTATTTGCACTTTGTACTTTATATATATTATTATATACTTTATCTACATAATCATATATTTCTTTTACCCCATACTTAATCAACATCTGTATTTGATAATAATTTTGAGCTGCTTTACTTATCATTCCTCTTTCTATTTCATCTAATACTGGATTTATTTTGATTATCATTTCCTCTATTTCGTTTTCTGTATAATTTTCCATTTTTATTTGTTGACATCTACTTTTTATAGTATCTAATGTATTTTCTATTTGTTGTAATTCCATTATAAAATAGGCATTATTAGGTGGTTCCTCTATTACTTTTAATAAACTATTCTTTGCTCCTACGCTCATTTTATCTGCATTTTGAATTAAATATATAATAGGTTCTGTTTGTTTATATGCCATTTGTATCATTTCTCTAATTTCATCTATTTTAGTACCAACTTCTATCATATAGCAGCCACCTTTATCTGCTAATTCGTCTTTATAATAGTTATCTAATTTATGTATAATATATTTTGCTAATTCTGTTTTCCCTTGTCCTTTTTGTCCTATTATTACAGTAAATCTAGGAAATCCTTTTTCTATTAGATTATCTATTTGCTCTAATACTTTTTCTTGACCTATCATTAATTTACACCCACATTTCTTATTCTAATTCCAAACTCTTTTCTTATCATATATACTTTTTGTTGTAATGCCTTCAAATTTTTTAATTCATATTTTTTAATCATATATTTACTATCATGATTATCATAATCATTTAAAAATCTTCTTTTATCTTCAACACTCATTTTAGATTTACTTTTATTTGATTTCTTATCCTCTAATTTTATGATATTACTTACTTTTGGTTCCTCTATTTTTATATCTAATTTTTCTACCTCAATATTATTATCTTCTTTTGCCTTTATTTGCTTATTAGGTATTTCCATTAATCCTAATGCTATTGATATATTAATTTCTAATTTCTTTAATAATTCTTCATCAACTGTTCCAATATAATTAGTTAATTTATCTTTATTTACACTCATCATATTTTCCGCTAATGCTGTTGATAAAGTACCATCAAGCATAAATGATGTATGTGTAGGCATATTTTTCTTCTCTGCTGTTGTACAAGGTATTGCTAATAAACAATTAGAATTTTCATTTGCTAATTCATTTGACATAATTACTACTGGTCTTGTTTTTCCTTGAATACTTCCATTATAATTATCACCTGTTTTATACCACCATATTTGACCTCTTTTAAATTTTTGAACTTTCATTACTATCTTCCTTTCTACATAACAATAATATTTTACTTTCTATTAATATTTTTGGATTTTGTTCATATTTTATTTGATTGCTTAAGTCTATTACTTCATCTAATAAATTTAATTTATCTTCATAATATATATTTTTAAATTCTTCTAATTTTATAGTGTTTGGTATTTGTATATATTTATAATCTTTATATAAATCATATTTACAAATATCTAAAATAAATTGAATAAATTGTTTTATATATAATTTTAAATCTTTACCTTGAGAATATATATTTTCTATATTATTTATTGCTTCTTTATCACATTTATTAAGTATATTATGAGCCAATCCGATGTAAACTTCCATAATCACTTATACCTAAAGCTTTTACTACATTTTCTACTGTTATTTCATCTGTAAAACTTGAAACTTTATCTAAATAAGAAATAGCTGTCCTCATTCCGTCCTTCACTAACTTTTGCTATATATTCTAATGCATCTATTGTATATGTTTTATTCATCTTTTAAATACCTCCATCTATATCCAACAGTTAAATTTTTTACTTTTCCTAAACAATTTGCTCTTATAGCATCTGGTGTAACATTATACTCTTTTGCAATATCGTTTACACATTTCCATTGTTTTATAAAATTCCAATTTTTATCATATTGTATTACTGGTTTTTTTCTTTTTTCTGCAATAGCTTTATAATCTGTATTTGCTGTTCTTTTCACAAAATCTGTATGTAATTTTCTTAATTCCCAATTGGTATTTGCAGTTCTTTTAGCATAATCAACATTTTTCATTCTTCTATGAGCTAAATCGTTATAAGTATTATTATAACTATAAGTACACCATTCTAAATTTTCTACATTGTTATTTGCTGGATTTTCATCTTTATGATTTATGCAAGGTAAATTAGCTGGATTTGGTATAAATGCTTCTGCTACAAGTCTATGAATAGATGTTGTTTTAGTTTTACAATTTACACATAAAACTAAATACTTATAACCATCTTTATCAGGTCTTGCTTTTAAAATTTTTTCCTTTACTGTGTAAGGTTTGCTTTTCCTTTGTATAACTCTAGCAACTGATTTTACCCTTCCTAAATTACTAACTTGATAATAACCTTCATAACCTTTAATATCTTTCCAAATTTCTTCCATTCTTAACCTCCATAATATAAATATTTATATTATGTATTATAACAACAAAAGATTATTTTGTCAATGTATATCCTTCATTTTCACATATAAATTTCAATCGCTCTAAAATACCTTGTTGACTAATCTTATTGAAGTCGAAACGTTGAACTCGCGAAAGTATGGTAGCAGGAATACGTTCTGGATTTGTTGTACATAAAATAAATATTGTAGTTTTTGGAGGTTCTTCTAATAATTTTAACATTGCATTCCAAGCACCATTTGATAACATATGACATTCATCCATTATATATATTTTATATTTACTATCTAATGGTTTAAATTTTGCATCATCTATTATAACTCTTACTTGCTCTACTCCATTATTACTTGCTGCATCTACTTCTATTGGATTTCCTTGTCCATTATTTATTTTATTTGCAAATATCCTTGCTGATGTAGTTTTTCCACATCCTGCTGGTCCTGTAAATAAATAAGCATTTTTAATACTATTTGTTTCTATTTGATTTTCTAATATTACTTTTATATATTCTTGCTCCGTTAAATCTTTCCAATCTTTGGGTCTATATTTTACAGCCAATGTTTGATTATTCATTTTTACCATTCTCCTTCCATTATTCGAAATAATATTCTTGCTACTATTTCGAATGGTAATAATATTATATCTAATATGAATACTAGAGGAATAAAAATTACAAATAATAAATAATCTAAATAAGTGGAATACATTTGCAGAATTGTACTATATAATAATAACTGTGATAATATCATTTTACTACTTACCTTTCTTAAACTTATCTTTCTTTAATTTATTAAAACAAAATTTACAATAATAACTATCTGTAGCTTTTATCAGTGTTACATTTGTCATTCCACATTCCTTACAGCCAACAACTCTTATTTTTTCAACTTTTTTCTTATTTTTAGATTTCTCTTTTAGAGCTTCATCTAATGTTTTATTATTTGGATTTTCAATTGCTTCCAATTTACCACCTCCAATCTTTAAATCTATATCTTAAAATATTAATAGCTTTTCGGTAATCTCTACTTATCTGTGGTTGACTTACACCTAATATTTCTCCAATTTGTTTCATTGTATGTCCTAATAAATGATATTTAATTACTTTACTTAATCTTTCAGGTAATATATCTATATATTCATTTAGATATTCAATTCCTATTTCATTTTCTGTGTCTTCAATCACATTAATTTTATCAGGTATTACATCTTGTAATTCACAATCATCATTTATATTAGAATAAATAGAAATAGTATTGGAATGTTTTTTATTATCTCTTATATACTGTAATATTTCATTTTTTATGCATTGATAAGCATAAGTAGAAAATTTATTATTTAAAGAATTTTTATATGTTTTTGCTGCTTTTGTTATTCCTAAAAAAGCTAATGATTGTAATTCCTCAAGTTCTATAGAACCACCGAAACATTCTATAATATTTAAGAGCTAAACTATAACATAAATTTATATTTTTGGTAACTAGTTCTTCCTCATATGTACCCATAATGATTACCTCATTTCATCAAGTAAATTAAGAATTTGTTTAAATATCCTTTCATTTAATATATAGAAATTTTCATCATTTTTTATACCAAAATTAAAAACTAATGAATAAAATTCTTTATTCATTGCGAATGATTCTTGTTTTAATTTATCTAACCATTCTTTTTTTATAGTAAATTGCTGTTGTTCTTTCATACAAGTTTTGGCTTCAAATAACCAATCTTCTGTTTTTATATCTCCCTTTGCAAATAAAGTAGCTCCGGCTATTTGGTTGCAATTTGCCGGAAACTGTTTTAGCTATTCGCTTTTCCTGGTTTGAGCTATAATATCTAGTTGAATTTTTATTCATTTATAACCTCCTTAACAACAATATAATATATATTTTGCTGCTTTTATTTGTCCTTGTAAATTTTCTTCCATTAAATAACTATCGGTCAAATCATATAACTGCATTTTAGCTTCATCATTTTCTTTTTGCATTTCTATAATCTCCTGACTTTTTCTATTTAATTCTTTTTCTAACCACTTAATATATGCTTTTATATTTCGCTTACTAATATTTTTATAAGACATAACAATCACCTTACTTTCTTAATTCTTTATCAATTAAATTATAACATAACCATTTATATAAATTAAATTTAAAAACTCTATAACTTATTAATTGTATTAATAATCCTAATATAATCGCTCCTATTAAATATCCACTCCATAATATAATATCAAATAATAATACTATTAAATTTTCCATCTTATTTTATCTCCTTTACTAATTCTTCATATTCTTTTCTTAATTGTTTGTCCCATGTATCAGTACAAACATTTTCATATAACTTAACTGCTTCTTTAAATGTTTTTAAATCCACTTTCATCATACAACCAAAATCCTCATCTAAAATATAGTAATTTTTATTTTCTATTCTTAAAACTTCTCCATTTATTATTACTCTCTTCATAATAATTACCCACCCTTCCAAAATTTATTTTTAATATTCTTCACAATCGTCATCTTCTGAAACTTCTCTTAAATATAACTTACCATATTTTGCTCCATATTTATTTCCACTGTCTACTGTAATAACCTCTGTATCTTCATCATAATACTCAATCATTTCCTCAATAAAATCTCTTAATTCCCCTAATGTAACACTTTTTACCTGTTCCATTCCATATCCCGCATTTGATAAAATTTCAATTCCAATCTTTTTCATAATTCTTTACCTACCTTCACTTAATTTTTAAAGTTGTTTATCTCAACTTCTATATTTATTATAATATATTATAATAAAAAAGTCAAGGGGTTTTTTAAAATTTATTAAAAAAAATTAGAAGTTTTTATTCTTCTAATTTCTTCATTACTTGATTATATATTTTATTAAATAATTCTTTATTATCTTTTAAATATTGTAATAATGCTGGTTTACCTTGAAACTTTAAATCTTCCATTCGTATTTCATTATTACCTGTAGCCATATTTTCTTGTAATATTTCACCTGTTTCAATATCTATTATATCAAACCAACTTCCTCTTTTTCTAATTATATCATAATAACCTGCTAATTCTATTGTATCATTAACTATATCTACACCACTATCATATTTCAATGTATAATAGCCATTCAATCTATCTGGTTTTACTGCTTTATCTTTTACTATTGCTATTTCCACATAATTTCCAGCAGGACTTGTTGAACTTCTTTTTATATCATTATTATTTTCATCTATAAAATTGCCTTTTCTAAATATAAATCTAAAAGTACATAAATGTTTCCAACCTTTTCCTCCTGTTGTTATAACTCTATTAAATCCTGACATATCTTCTCTTACTTGATTTATACCTAATAATACACATCCGGTTCTAGCACATATCATTTGAGCTTTTTTACCAAATACTGTTAATGCTGCTGCTATTCCTCCATAAGTTTTATCTTGCACATCTTTATCATATGCTTGTTGACTTACCATTACTCCTAAACTATCTATTACCACTAATCCTACTTCTCCAGTTTGCATCATTTCTAATAACATATCAAATATTTCTTCTGCTGATTGTGCCATTGGTTTTAATAAAATCATTTCATCAGTATCTACTCCTAATTTTCTAGCCCAATCTTCTTTCAATGTATTTTCACAATCGCAATATATTACTTTTTTCATTTCTACTTTATCATCTTTCTGCGATTCTTCTTCATATTCTTTTTTAAATAATCTTTGAGCATTTGCTACTAAATCTAATGCTGTTGTAGTTTTTCCTCCATTTTCTTCTCCAGCAAATTCTATTACTGTTCCTTTTGGTATTCCTCCATAAGTCATATAGTTAATTAATGGACTAGTAAAAGGAATATTTTTCCAATTTCTTTTTGGTATTCCTTTACTTACTATTGGTATATCTTCCTTTTTGTTTAGCTTTTTAATAATTAAATCTAATTCAGACATATAATTACATTCCTTTCATATAAAAATTGTTTAAAATTGATTTTAATAAGAATTAAATGTATTTTTCTAATATTTTATAACCTTTTAAAACTAATAGACCAAAAACTTCCCAATCAATTCTTTTAGAATTTAATCTATCACAGCAACTGTTTAAACAATAACACATTTCATCTTCACAATAATCAAAACTTGCTATTGTATATCTACTTCCATCTGAATTAAATGCACAAATTTCTAAATCTGTTTCACACGGCTCTTTATGTATAAAGGTTTTATAACATAATGCTAAATTATCTATTTTCTTTATCAACCATTTTGGTTTAATTACGTCCTTTGAATCTCCCACTATCTACACCTCCCAATTCATATTCTGACATTCTTCTGCTTATAACTTTCTTACAACTGCTTAATAATTCATAGGCGGCATTCATTTTTTCTTTTACAATTTTATACGCTCTATCATATATAATATGAGTTACAGTTTCACTTTGAGCTGCTAATTCTGATTTTGCTGTTTTATCTGCTATTGTTCCTTTAACCTCTCTATAAATTTCATTATATTTCTCTTGCTTTACTGCCTTTGCTACATCAGTTTTAATTCCTAAATTTTCTTGAGCCTCTCCACAAAAATATAATAATACCGGTAGATTCATAACAATATCGTCTAATTCTTGTGCTGTTGGTGGATGCTCATTATCTTCTAAAAGACTTTTAACGAAAGTTACATAATTATCTAATTGTTTACAATAATCTGCTACAAGTTTATTTGTTAAATCATTTATCATCTTGCTATTACTATTTACTCTATCTTGTAATACTTCTATTTCTTTTTCTTCAAGTTCTTTTGCTAATAATTCGCCTTTACCCATAACTCATCTCCTCTAGAAATTCTTCTAAATTATATTTAAAAAATACTCTTTGCTTTTTTCCTTTTATTTCTATTGTAGGAACCACTTCAATTGATTTATTTATATTAAATGATTTATTACCTTGGGTACGAAGTAAATCTAAATATTGTATATCTATAAATAAAGTTTTATCGCAATCAATAAACCAAACTATTATTCCAGCATTTAATCCACTTGTATAAGAATAATCTAATAATTTATTCCATTGATTTTCCCTTATATGAGAATTAAAATTTAAAGTGTTTCCGTGAATTGCTTTGCATTCAAATAAATTTAAGGTTCCATTTCTAAATACAATTAAATCACAAGGATTATTAATTTGTTTATATCCTATAGTAACATCATATAATCTTAAACAAAAAGTATCTGGTATTTTTTCAAATTGCTCCCTTAATTTATCTTCGAATTGTTTTCCTCTATTAATTCCGCATTTTTACCTCCATAAAAATATATTGTTTTACCAGTTTTTCTTATAAAACCTTGTACTTTATGTCCATCATTAAATTCAAAATATTCATACTTAGGAATCTGGTCCACAACTCTTTTACAATAATCTAACACTTCTTTATCAGGTAAATCTGTTTCATTATGTATTATAATTTTAGATTTCATCTAAATCTATTCCAGTCCCTTCTAATAAATTTTTAATATCTTCAGGATATAATCTTATAATTAACTTTCGCTCACTTCTTAACATATCTTCATATATTGCCCACTCATTCCTATCTAATTGTAAAGTCTTTTCAGTATATCCTTTTTCTGGGTCAAAATCATAACTTAAAACTAATTCTACCTTATTCATGTTCTAGTACCTTCTTTTTAAATTCATTAAAATTCATATTAGCAATTTCTTTTATATCTTCTAACATTTCATCTTCAGTAATGCCTCTACCTCTTCTATCCTGAAATCTTTTTTCTAAAGTCCAATCTCCAAAAGAACCTTGATGCCATATTTCTAATATTTGATTTTTATAATTATACCTAACTTCATATACTATTGCATTACTTCCCCAAGTATTTGATATAGGTTCGTCTTCTTTGAATATAATAGTTAATGTTAATATCTTATTCATTAATACATATCCTTTCCACATTGTTGTTTATATATACAATAACTACAAGTTTTCTTTGAAACATCTTGAGGTTTTGGTGGAGCTTTTAATTTTTTAACATAACTATCGCAGTATTCAATCCTACCTACAAGCTCCTCTTTCATTTCATTTGTAACTTCTCTTATATATGCTTTTTTATCAAGAGTATCTCTATTTTCATATACAAACAATACTTTATCTATTCCAAACGCTAATGAATATGCTGTTGCCTGATTATAATGACCTTCATCTACTCCAGTTCTTTTATAAAATTTATTAGCGGTTTCTGTTTTAAATTCAAATATGAAATATTTACTTTTATATTTAATAATACCATCTGTCATAAAACTCATATTAAGTTTAGTATGATATAATTTTGTTTCCATACCACTTTGACCTTTTATTTCCAAATCAGGTATATTTCTTTGTTTTACAAAATCTGCTACATTTATATATTCACAATCTACATTCAATACATTTTTCATATTTTCAATTGCTTGTTGTATTCTTATATGTCTATCAGTACCACTTTCACAGATACCTTCAAATTGATAACTTGCTTTTGATGGGTCTGGATTTACTCCTAATACTTGATATACCATTGCTCTATTACAATTCATACCACTTGGTTTATAAGTTTGACTAGGTTTACCTGAATTTAATTCTACTTGCTTTTCTATACTATTTGTTAAATCATTTAAAAATTGCTGCTCTATTGGTAATTCATTATTGGCTACATCTATAAGTCTCATTACATTTTTTAATGAATTTCTTGCCATTATCATTCCTCCTAAATAAATAAGACTGACTAGAACAATCTATAATCAATAATGCTAATCCACTGCACCCAATTCAAAGAAAAACATTATTTCAAATAAAAAGGTTGGTAATTTCTTATATCAAGACTAGTAGCTATATATTAATTTATCTAGTATCATTAATATAATTAGGTGGTTATCTCTTATGAGAGTGGTTAGAATAACTCTTCTTCGATTATATCTGCACATAAAACCTAATTAGTCTAATTTTCCTTATCTAATAAAGATATAATATGAGTACAATTTCCATCTAATATTTTTATTGATTTTTCTTGTCCATATTGTATTTCTACAGCATCTGTTGAAATTGTTTCTATTTGAGATTTTAGCATTTCAATATCTATTAAACATTCAAATACTTCTACATTGTTTGTACCCGAAAATACTATAACTTCTTTAGCATTTGATTTTTGACTTGTAATATTTAATCCATCAGGTGTAAATTGTAAAAATACTCCACCTTTATCATAATCACTTACAAATAAACTCATTCTATCTAATACATTTAATAATTCTTGCTTATTAACCTTTATAGTATTATTATAATTTGTTTGTAATAATCCTTCTATTTGTTGTACTGGATATGTTTCTTTTCCTTCTAATTCTTTTCCATATATTTTAAAGTTTTCATTAAAGAATATTAATTCATTATCTTTATGCAATATATTTGTTGTTTCATCCTCTACTAATAATAATAATTCAGCCATTTCACTTGATAATAATAATGGTTCTTTTGATAATCCTACACTAGATTGAAATATTAATTGTCTATCAGTACTAATTGTTTTATCTGAAATATAATATCCTGTTAAACAAGGAATTTCCATTGTTTTAGCAACAGATGCTTTAGCAGCTTTTATAGCTTCTTGTAGTAATAAGGTACTAACTGAATAAGGTTCAGTTTCTATATCTATTATTGCTGGAAATCTTACCATTTCTCCTTCTTCATTTATAGCTATTTCTAACTTATAAACACCATTTCCTTTTATTTCCAAATAATTTTCTTTATTTTCAAATTCTATAAATTCTTTAGTAGTTTTACCTACTAATTTTGAAAAAGTTTCTGCATTAACTATTGTATAAAATTCTTGTGAATCTATTGGACCGTATATAGGGTCCAATTCTATTTTTTGCATAACTCTTAATTGATTGCTTCCATCTGTTGTCATTAAAGTTAATTTTTCATTCTTTACCTCTACACCTATTAAACCAGTTATAGGTATCATTTTATTATTGCTAGCACCTTGTATAGCTTTTGCTACCATTTTTTGTAATAATTCAGTTTTAATTTTCATAATTATTCTCCTTTAAATATATTATTTTCTTAAATTTGCTATTTTTGTTTCTATTTCTCTACGGGCTTCTATATTTTTCTTTAAAACATCACTTATATAAGTTACATCAGTTACTCCTTCTGATTTTGGTCCTCTTGCACTAACGCATCCGTGATTCATAACTAACTGTACATACACTTGGTCACTTCCAGTTGCTATAGATATACATTCTGCTATATCTGATGCTAGTTTTTCTTGTAATTGTAATCTTTTAGAACATAAATCCACTATTCTATCTATCTTACTTAATCCTATTACTTTATATCCGTCTTGTTCCTCTACTGGAATATATGCTACATAAGCAACTCCATTAAACATTAATGCTAAATGATGTTCGCAATGAGAATATACATTTTTAACTTCTTTTACTACTAAATTACTATGAGAAACTATAAAATCTTTTTTAAATTTTTCAGCTATTTCTTTATTAGTATAATTCTCTCCTTCTAAAAGTTCTTCCCAATAACCTGCAACTCTTCTAGGAGTTTCTTTTAACCCAGGTCTATCAACATCCTCTCCCATTGCAGTTAATAATGCTTTAACGCATATTTCAACTGCATCTCTATTAAACTTATTTTCCATATCTACACTCCTTGACGATTTCCCCATACTAAAGTATGTATTTGAGGCATTATATAAACTTTATCATAATTACTATTACATATTTTTTCTATTAATCGTTTATAATCAGATAAAATTTGTTTACTTATACTATCTTGTGCCTCAGTATAGGCATTGCCTACATTTATATATAATTTTAAATTAGTAAAATTATCCGGACTAACTAATAATCTATAATATAAATCAACAAATTGTAAATCCTCTTCATTAAATACTGGAATTTTAATTGCTGTATTTACATTTTTATTTTTTAACAACCATTGATATACTGTTTCCCATACGCTAGGCATTTTACTTGAAGGTGCTTTAGGACTAATTACTACTAAATCTAATTTGTTTAACCAATCTGGTAATATACTACCTTGAGTTTCTATGTCTACCGTTACCCCACATTCGTGTAATATATCTATTATATCTGAAAAATTATATAAACAAGGATTTCCACCAGTTAATATAACGTGAGAAGTATTTGTATCTCTACATTTTGTTGCTATTTCAGATGCTAAATCAATTTCTGTATAATACTTTGTATTTTCATCCTTATTCCAAGCAAATTTGCTATCACACCATTCACATTTAAAATCACAACCTACAACTCTTACAAATATACTTTTCAATCCACTATTAGGTCCTTCTCCTTGTATCGTTGGTCCAAATATTTCTGCTACTGGAATCATTAATTATTCCTCCTTTTCATATATTGCTATATTTCCTTCACTTTCTTGAACAGAAACTTTATAACAATTAGGTATTTGTTCACATATCCATCTTGCCATATTTTCTGCTGTAGGATTAAAATCTACAATATCATTGATGTATTGATGGTCTAATTTATTAGATATCTTATCTTTTATATGTTTAAAATCAACTACCATTCCATTTTCATCTAATTCTTTAGATTTACAATATACAATAATTATCCAGTTATGTCCGTGAAGATTAGAACATTTACTTTCATAATTAAGTTTTAAATTATGAGCTCCAGCTATTTCCATTCTTTTACTTACATAATACATATATAATCCTCCTAATATATAATCTTATCTTGTTTTTCTTTGAATTTTTCAAAAGTTTTTATTGTTTCCTCTCTATTTATTGATATTAAATTTAAAATATTATTATCAACTCTATTTATTGATTCAGATTGAATATCATAAATATAATCATATATAAAATCATCTCTAAATCCTATATTAGCTGCATCTATCTGTGTGTTACCATAATATACTTTTTTAATATTTGCCCAAATAATTGCAGATAAACACATTGGACACGGATAACAAGAAGTATATAATTCACAACCGGATAAATCATAAGTATCTAAATTTTTACAAGCATCTCTAATTGCCATTATTTCAGCATGAGCAGTAGGGTCATTATTTTTCAATACATGATTATTTCCTACTCCTACTACTAAATCATCTTTTACTATTACTGCTCCAAAAGGTCCTCCATTATTTGTCAATAAGTTTTGTTTAGATAATTCATCAGCCATTTGCATAAATTTATTCATTATTATCACTTCCTTTACTTCTAGTATCTTCTTCTATTGGAAATACTATCCATTTATCTTCTTTTTCTTTCCACCAAAAGTTAGGTTCTACTAAACTTGTACTTTTAAAATACATAGTGGCTATTGTATATCCTTTATCTTTCCAAGCTAATGCTGTATTACCAGTATCACATATATCGTCTACTATAATACAATCTTTTTGAGGCGCTCCTAAGTAAGGTAATCCATATCTATTTGATATTATAGTTGCAAATACAACTCCTCCTCTTGCTGGACCATATACACCACTATAACCTTCAAAGTTATGGGTTTTTTCTGCTAATAGTTGTATAAAGGTTTCTATGTCATTCCAAGTTACATATTCTTTTATTGGAGTTATATCTTTCTCATCTCTTAAATTTTTCATATTAAACCTCCGCATATTCAATAGGGTCTTTAACATTATTTGCAGCAAAAGCGGCTAATCTATCTATACAAGTACCACAAGTACCACAAGCTTTTTCTCCACCTTCATAACAACTCCATGTTAATTCATAAGGTACTTTCAAAGCTAATCCTGTTTTTACTACTTCTGCTTTATTCATATTGATTAATGGTCTATTGATATTTATTTTTCCATAAGTTCCAATATTTATAGCTTTATTCATTGCGTCTGCAAATTCTGGACTACAATCTGCATAAGCTTGCCCTGCAGCATCATCTGCATGTGCTCCATAGAATATTTCTACATCTTCACCTGGAAATAAACTATCTGCATAAGCAGCTGCAATTGATAAAAATAATCCATTTCTAAAAGGTACATAAGTTGCAACTCTACCTTCACCATTTTCTGCTATTTGGTCCGCATAACTTTTATGTTCAATTTCATCTCCACCTTTTACAAGTGTACAAACATCTTTTGCATATTTCATAACATTGGAAATATCTTCTTCTATATGTCTTACTCCATAATATTCTGCTATTTTTCTTGCACATTCTAATTCTTTATCATGTTTTTGTCCATAATATAAAGAAGCTGTTATTACGTTATTTTTTCCATATCTATCTACAGCTATACCTACACAGGTAGTTGAATCTACTCCTCCACTATTTAATACTAATGCTTTCATATTTATTCTCCTTTCAATTAATATATAGAAAGTTTTATTAATTTTTATATGTTAAAATAATTTAAATTTTTTTAATTTTGGTTTATATTCTATATTATTTGCTTTTTCTTGCATAAACATCATATTTAATAATTCTCTTTTTTTATAATCTTCTGCTAATTCATCTAATGTAAATCCATATTTTTTTAATTTATTTTCAAAGTTTTGTTGATGCTCAATATCTAAATGTGAGTAATGCTCTGGCAAATTCTTTTTTGAAGAACTAACATTAATAACACCTACATCTGTCATTATTCCTCCATTAGCTGCAGTCATTATCCAACTAGTACTATCTGCACTTGTTATAGGATATTGTTCTAATAAATCAAAGGAGGTCATTCCAAAAGCATGTACCTTTACATTAGGGTTAGAACTCTTTTTAATTATATCAAAACAAGTATCTAAAAATTGTTCCTTTACTGGCATAGGTTTTCCAACCATTCCACCTAAAGCTATATATTTAATAGGATTATTTTTTTCATCTTTCCATTCTAAAGCTTGTTTTAAATATTTATAAGGTTCTCCTACATGGAAAGTATATAATAATCCATCTGGATTATTCATTTTTGGTCTCATATATAAATAGTTTTGCCAAGTTTTTTCAGCTGCGTCTTCTACTTGTTCTTGAGTAGCTCCTTTAATAATATCTCCAGGTATAGAATCTATTTGGCCATATAAATAAATATATTCACTTCGATTGTTTAACCAATTAATATAAGCATCTACATCTATAGTTTTTCCCTTTGTCCAAGCTGTAAAAGCTCCACTATCAATAAATAATTTTCCTTTTAATTTATTTGTAATAAGATATTCAATATTACTTTTATCATTTAAATAAGATTGTAATCTATTAAAATCATGCTCTATAAATTGGTATTCTATATTTCCGCTTCCTGCAAAAAACAAATCCATTATAAATCCTCCACTTCTATTTCTTCACCATACCATTGATAACTACAAGCTACATCACAACTAATAGGTACTTCTAATCTATCTTTTGCTGCATCTGACATTAATTGAGCAAATAATTTTTTGCATTCAACCGCATTTTCAATAGGGCATTCTGCTATTAATTCATCGTGTACTGGTATTAATAGTTTAAAGCCTAATTCTTTAAGTCTTTCATCATTTCCTACTAATATCATTGCTTTTTTTGTCATATCTGCTGCGGAGCCTTGGATTCTAGCATTTACACATTGTCTTTCAGCATCTGCAATATATCCACCATTATCCTTTATTTCAATTCCTTCAGCTCTAGCTTTCGCTTTTACTTGTTCTTTTGCTACTCTTCCATAAGACCTATTCATCATTCTAGTATATTTATCCATTGCTTCGTAATCTATAAATTCTTCTTGTTCATTCTCAAAATCTAATGGATTAAAATTATTATTTTTTGCATTACTAAAATCAAATTCATATAATGGAAGTTGTATATTTGGTAATCTTCTTTTTCTACCCCATAAAGTAGTAACAAAACCTTTTTCTCTTGCCATATTTTTACTATCTTCTTCAAATTTTGGAATTGCTGGAAATCCTTTAAATATCTTATCCTGTATTTGCTGTGCCTTTTCTTTAGTTGTATGTAATTGCTCTGCTACTGAAGCTATACCTCTACCATATAAGATACCTAATAGAATACTTTTAGCTTGAGTTCTATATTCTTTTCCTTCTTTATTTGTTTTATCTGTTTTATTTCCATTTTCATCTAAATAAAATTCCAAACAATCCTCATAAGTTCTATTAAATGCTAATGAAGCTATTTCAGAATATAAATCTCTACCATTTTTATAAGCATTTAACATTTTTTCATCCCCACACATTTGAGTCATTACTTTAGGTTCCTGTTGAGAATAGTCACTAGACATTAATACATATCCATTATCAGCTACAAACATTTTTCTAATTTCTTTATTATGTGAAGGAATATTTTGCATATTAGGGTCTTGACTTGAAAATCTACCTGTTGCTGCTCCATATTGATTAAATACGCAATGCACTTTTCCATCCTCAGGATTAATTATATTACGCATTTTATCAATATATGTTGTTATTAATTTTGCTACTTCTCTATAATCTAATATAGCTTGACAAAATTCATTATTCATTGCTTTTAATACTTCTTCACCTGTTCCTCTAGAAGGTTGTCTAGGTACTGGTTTTTCCCCTAATATATCATATAATAAAATTGCTATTTGAGTAGAACTTGCTATATTTATCATACTTCCTAGTTTATTATTAGGATTTTTTCTTCTATAATCTTCAATTTTATTAGAATATTTATCACATAATTTATAAAACTCTGCTTCTTTTTCTAATAATAATTTATTATATTTTTCAGATAAAATATTCAAATAATCTAAATCGACTTTTATTCCATTATCTTCCATATCTGCTACAATATTTATTAAAGGCATTTCTATATTCCAGAATACATTTGAAACTTCTAATAAATCTTTTTCAATACATTTTGAATTATTTGGGTCTAGGAATTGTTTTTGATAATCATATAATTCATAAGTCACTTCTGCATCTCTTGCTGCATATATATAACCACTATTTATTGGAACTAAATTAAATGTTATTTTTTCAAATAAATCACTGAAAGCAAAAGCATCTTTTTGATTTTTAAGTACATATTTTCTATGAAGTGCTTTTAATCCATTTTCAGGTTCGTTTTCATTTAATAATTTTTGAGCTATATATCCATCCCAATAAGCTGTTAAATATACTCCTATTTGATGTCTTAATACTCTTATATCAAATTTTGCATTGAACATTATTAATTTAACATTATTATCTGCTAACCTTTGTAATTGTTTCTTACAAATTTCTTTAGATAATTGATTATTTACTTTTGCATTTGTAATATAATCTATATGATTTATTGGAATATAAACTGCTTTTAATCCTGGTGTATATAAGGAAAATCCAACTATATCATCTATCATAGGATTTAATCCAGTTGTTTCTGTATCTATTGCGCATATTCCTTTTTCAACACATAAATCTATATATCTAACCAAGTCAGTTTCTTCTCTAATGCAATCATATTTATC
>Ga0326514_10001010_pt1 | contig 18547 bp, 23 predicted proteins | sample 3_2548_0518_D_FD_203653 | JGI IMG/M metagenome (GOLD analysis project Ga0326514, IMG submission 203653) | Bovine rumen microbial communities from UC Davis, California, United States - 3_2548_0518 | ecosystem: Host-associated > Mammals > Digestive system > Stomach > Rumen | place: USA... | reverse complement strand
ATATTATAACCTTTTAGCGTTTTACCCTGAAAAGTTGGTTATTTTTCCCTAAATGGTGCCAGTGTTTCTTCTACTTCTTCTTTGGTCCTTGCAAGAGCATCTTTTGCTTTCCGAAGCTGTTCTTCAGCTTCGCGAACGTCTCTCAAACGGTTTTCTTTCCAATGGCTTGTTAATTCCAGATAGTATTCATACTCTTTACGTTTATTTTTTTCTGCTTCTTGTTCTGCTTTCTTGGAATACTTACCAAGAAGTTTCTTGTATTCATACAGAGGAATGTCTCCATATTCCACAAGGTGATACACTGCGTTCAAGTAATAAATATCGTCTCTGTTCAATTCTTTCATAATCTATTTCTCCTTTTGTCTATTTAGTTGTTCTTCCTGGAAAAGAACCTTTTCTAATCCAGGTGTAAGCTTTATTGATACTGGTATGTTTCCCAGTTCCAATCCGGTTAGGTATTTTTCACCATTACCAAAATCTTCTATTGTATAGTCCAGTGCCGGTATGTAACGCTTACGGTAGAAGAAGCCGTCTAATAGTTTGAACTGTTTCATTTCTGTGCCTCCTTATTTAGTGGATATTATAACCTTTGATTGATTTATCCTGATTAGCCTATTCGTTTGACAAATCTTCAAGAATACTTTTTGGAATACTGTAATACAGTTCTGCAGGTAGGATTCCCCAACATCTTGCTTCAATCTGTGATTCAGTTACCTTTCCTTTTTCGTATCCACTTCTAAGCTTTTTGAACCACTTAGGTAGTTCTTCTTCTTGTTCCAATAGGTAAGCTTCCAATGTTTCAAGTTGCTTAATTACTAATTTATTCATATCTATTTTCTCCTCTAAATTGTTTCTATTCATAAGTATGGTGTGTCCCATAACTATTGTAATAATAATTAAAGCTTGTATATATATTTAATTATTATTACAATAGATACGGGACACTTCGTGTCCGTTTGTTTCAGTGTTATGAACTATCATAAGTCTGATTTGTGATAAATACAAAGTCTGTTCCATTAATCTTGATTGTTACAAGATGATTCTTATTTACAGTTCTCTGGAACTTTTTATAATTCATAGTTGTTTCAAGATGCATAAAATCAAAACACTGCTTCAGTGACTTGAAGACTTGATTCTTGTGTGAAACTGTATTTACCACTTTTACTTCTTTACTGTTTTTACCTTTACGGTATTTAGCATAAGCCACCTTTTCGATGTATTGTTCTGACCTGATTAGGTATTGGGTAAGCTTTTCATTTTCTGTAACTTTTGACAAATCAACCTTGTCCACAAACTTGGTAATTTCGAACAAATACAACAAATCTTTTGAACCACTGTTCATACAGTTTGTCTGATATAAAACAGTTCCAAACTTGGATTTTATTGGGATAAATTCAGTTGCTTTGATTTCATAGGCGTAGTTGTCATTTAATACAAGAACATAAACGTTACTGGTATTACGCCAGTAATCAATTAAGTCAGCCCTGATTTTTACTTGATTGATGTTTGATAATTGTTGATTGACTACGTAGTAGTATTTTACGTCGTTAACGTCAAAATATTTGAATCCAGAATCATTCTTTTCATAATACCTTACAACAAAATGTGCAAAGCCATGAAGTTTACGACTAAACATTTCGTCAGTGTAGCCTTTTGCGTTCTGTAATGATTTTGGTTTTTTGCCAGACATGGCATTTACATAGAATTGTGATGTGTGTGATGTTAGAAACTTGCTAAAGTTTGTCATAATAGCTTTCTCCTAGCCAGTAACTAGTAGGTCGACCATTACCAGCTAGGTTACTCGCTTTGTATTAGGTATATTAATTAGTATTTCATTTCCAAAAGCAGATTTATTGCTTTTTTAGTTCACTATCAAGCCAAGAATCAATCCGGCGGTAAACGCTATCGGAATCCCAAATGCCAAGCTCCACTTCCAAAGCACCAACTGCTTCTCTTGTTTCTTCAATAATTTCGATTGCTTCTCTGACTGTTCCGATACTTCGGTCAGTTGTACTTCCAAGTTCTGTGACAATGAATTGGCACTGTTCAACTGTTTCTGTAAGTCTTCTATTAGTATCTGTTGCGTCAGAGAGTCGTTCTGTAAGTTGGTCATTAGCTGCTCTAGTTGCGTCAAGTTTGTTTGTGCAGTATATTCCGTAAACAGTGGTTCCGAACAAAAGCACTGCCAGCAAAACAATAATGTAAATAAAAATGCGATTTTTCTTTTCATGTTTCATATCAAGTCCTTAACATCTTATTAGTACTAATTAATTGCAGGGTAAACGGCTAAAATGTTATAATATGATTGACAGATTGGAGGTTGGGTATGTTATCAAAACGCAATCTTAATAGCATTAGAAAGTTTCGTGGAAGTAATGAATACATTATCAAGATGTATGGTTCAGAAGAAAATTATGTAAATGATACAGAAAAGCCTCTGGAATGGCTTGATGAACCTATCCCAGAGGCTTTGGACATTACTAATCGTATGGAAGCAGAGTGGCTTTGCTATCTTTTATATGAATATGACAAAACACACTAGTCATCAAACTTTGGGGCATTGTGGGAACGCTTAAGATAGTCTTCCCACTGTTGTTTCTTTAATTGGTCTTGCCAATTGAGTCCCCTTTCTGCTTCCTTACGGATAGCTTCGTGACGCTTCAAGTTCTGTTGTCCCCTTGTCAATCCGTTATCAAGGATTTCTGCTTCATCAACATCAACTGAATGTCCATATGTTCTGGATGCAGCCTTAGTTGCTTTTGCAGATTGAGCCTTTGCTTCCCATCCTTGTTTACGTTTAGAAATGTTTTCATTAGCATTTCTTACCAAGTCCTTAATAGCTTTTGCACGGTCTTCACCCTGCAGTCCTTTACTATCAAGGTATCTTTGTACAACTGGATTCTGTTCAAAATCTTTTGAATTAACAAGGTCAATGTTGCTAAGAAGTTCTTTTAGTTCTTTATCTTCAGGAATAACAGTTCCAGAAGATTTCTTTACACCACTGTTAGAATCGAAAGTTGTAGTAGTTTCCTTAACTTCACCATCAGGTGTTTCTGTTCTAGTCTGTTTCTTTACAGTAGTTCCAGTAACTGGCGGTGTTCCTTCTGGCTTCTTGCTTGATGGGAAAGGTAATGCTTTTCCAGTAAGGTCTTCAAGGTCTTGAAAAACTTCTGGATTCAATTTTTTTGCTAATGCTTTTGGAATAACACCAGTTTCCATAACCTTTTTTACTTCTGGACTTGAAAGTCCACCCATACTGAGTGTTACTGCGATACCGTCTTTGTCTAATCCTTTAGCCTTATCTTTTGCCCAAAGAATTATACCAGTTGTAGGGATGGCTAATGCGGCAGCACCACCACCACCAGACATCATCTTATCTATGTCAGTATTATCTGCAAGTAAACTATAGTTTGTTGTTGCCATTTATTATTCTCCTATAAATTATTAGTGGGTTTACGGGGTAAAATACAAAAAGGTTATAATATAGTTGATGTAACTAAATAATAGAGTTAGAATTGATTTTGGAGGTTGATATGATTTTCGACAAGCTAAAAGAACGAAAGATAAATGATTATGTAGATTCACTTATTAATGAATACAAGGAACTAAAAAAATTACCAGTATCTTCTAAAAATACACGACGCATGTTAGAAATACGACATCTTGTAGCATTAGAAGGATACTGGTATGAATGGGTATAATTAGTCTTCTATGATTTTCAACATAGATTTCAGTGCATCTACCGCTTCACCTCTATTATTGAAGTTTGTGTCACCATAAATACTTAATGCTTGTTTCAGTTGTTCTTCATTACCGTTTTCCATAATGTAATCAAAAATCTTATTTGCATTCTTAATTACTTCTTTTTTATCATATTTTAGGTTTGTACTGTTAAATATTTCAGATATAGTTGGGATACCATCAAATAATGAAGAAGATGCTAGACCACCACTTCCAGTTTTTCTTAACTGACGCATACGTTCCTCTGGGTCAAAATCATCTGTGAAAGCCTTTGGAATGTATTTTACCCCTGCATTAACTGCATTTGCTGTTGCTAATGTGTCTGCAATGTATGGTAAACCTGCATTCAATTTGTCAATGTTATCTACTACAATTTTTGTCTTTTCACCACCACTATCCATTGGTATCTTTTCAGTTTTTATGTTTTTATCAACAATAATCTGTGCTGGATTTTTTACACTTTTTACAGCTTCTTCTATAAAACCTACGTTTTGTTCATTTGCAAGCTTATGACTTTTACCAGTTCTTACGGCTTCTATAAGACTCAGGATTTCATCTTCTGTTGCGTCTGGATTATGAGCTTTTATTTTTTTAACTGCACCCATAAGTTTTTCCCCAAGTTCTTTTTCCGTAAGAGCATTATCTAATTTTTCGCTACCATAAAGTTTTTTTACGGCACGTGACAACTGACCATAGGGTTTTGTAGTCGAACCTTCCAAGTGTGTTATAACTTCGGGACCCGTTAAGCTATAATCTGTCATGTCTGCGGCTTCCCTTAACTTTGCCCTCTTATAGCCTGGCGTTTTTTTAGAAGCGTGACCAAGTGCTATACCAAGTATAGTTGGTATTAAAAAATCAACACCAAAATCTACTGCTGCTTTACCTTTACTTACTTCGCCTGTTAATAATTCTCTCATTGCAGCTTTTTGATAAGGGTTACGGCTTTTATAATCATCATATTTTTTATTATTCTGACGATTTTTTCTAGCAGCAACTTCTTTTGGGTCATCACTTATGTATGTTGTAGCCGAAGTTAATACGTCCTGTCCGTCTTTCTTTTCTGTTTCATATGAACTATTATTTGCCATATTTTATTCCTTCTTTGGTTCTTCCACAGGTTCTTCAATCAAAGGGTCATCACTTGGTGGAACAACTTCAACATATGGTGGAAGGTCTCCCTTGTCTTCAAGTTTTTCCCAAGTTCCGTCTTCGTGGAACAAGAATGTTCCTTTCTTCATTACTTTGTAAACAGTGCTTTCGTGGTCTTGTGCGTCCTTGAACTTCAAGCTAAACTGATAGTCGCGGTTCAATACGTATGCACCGTTAAAGTCTTTCCATTCATAGTCCTGTCCGTCATAGTATGAAGCAATCTTTGTCCAAGATGTGCCGTCATAAAGAACTGTTACAGTTCCAGTTGGTTCACTATCAATTTCAGTTGTAATGTCATCTGCTACAACACCACCTTCAATAACACCTTCTGTTCCACCAACAGTTCCTTCTTCGTCTACGTAAGCAATTACGTTATCTTCATCGTCTAATACTTCTATAATGTTCATGTTTTATCCCCTTAGATTAGTAATGTGTAATTTCAACCGGCACATCGCCGCGTCTGAATGTAATGTATCCAATCATGTTCTTGCAAAGATTATCTGAGAAGATACCAACCTGTGGCATAGCCCTTTCGTCTGTTGAAGTAAGCGAATAACTGATTGTATTACCGTTTGCTACAGTAACTGTTGAAGCAACGCTTTGACCAACATAAGCCCAACTGTAAACAACACGGAAATAAACTGTGCGTCCAGTATTATTCTTGAACTTGAATGAAGTTGCAGTTGATGTATCAAGGTAGTCAATACCAGTTGGTGCAATACCGTGTGACATAGCATTTACGTCAATGTATTGTGTTTTTTCACCACCAATTTCCAGTTCCCAGTCACCATAGAACTGGATGTCTGTTACTTTGTTACCGTCTGTTTTGTATGATTTTATAAAAAGATTTGTATCCATTATAATTCCCCTTAGTTTGTGAAGTCGTTCAAGTGAATGATACCTACACAGTGTTCCTTAGTTTTATCAAAGGCATAAATGTAGCCGTGATAGGTTGTAACATATTCGTCACTCATTGTAATAGTCCAAGATTTTCCAGAAGGAAGTTCTGCATAAGGTGTTCCACCTGGTGAATTGATTACAACAAAGTAATTCCAAGGTGCGTGGTTTCTAAACTTGAAGTGGTATTTACCGTTTTCATGACGAACTTCTTCAAAGTATGTTCCATAAGGAAACGTGTTTGCAGAAATAGGTCGTGTTTCCTTGTATCTTGGTAAAACTTCAACTTCTACCGGACCTTCGCCAATGTCAATTTCCATGTCGCCATAGAACTTCAAATCAGTAATCTTGTTACCTTCTGTTTTGTATGATTTTATAAAAAGATTTGATTCCATGTTTTTCCTTCCTATAATTTATTAGTGCCACCCTTGTTATGCCATGAATTATCGACCCACTGGCAAGTATTCAATGGCAATTATTACCATCCCTTTTGATTGGGACAATACCGCTAGTGGGCACTTTAGTCAACTATTTTTGTCTTAATTTCTTTGTACCAAAGCTAGGGTCAAAGTTTATGTTACGCATAATTTTTTGAACATAACGACCTTTGGAACTGGCGTTCATAAAAGACATAAACTGTTGCATTGACATCTTTATGAACTTATACCATTTATTGCTTGTTATATACTGAACCCAACATTCATGGGTATCTTTATTATACTTTACTTTCCTTATAGCAGTAGATGGTATTTTTTCTTCGTTTTCTCCGTCGTATTCGTTCAATGAAACCTTACCGTCCCCAGTTGTGTATCGGCTGGAAACCATGTGGTCAACTTCTATGTTGTCCTTCTTATCCAGTTTCTTCTCAATCTTTTTCTTCTGGTCGGAATTGGTATCTTTCCACTTTTTCATTTCCTTCTGACCTTGCTTGATAATTGGAGGTAATGAAACATCACCCCCAATTTTCTTTTCAGATTTATCTGGGCTAATTGCTTTGGAAAATATGTTTTCGAAGATGTCACTGAAAATACTATTCATACATTATCCTGCCTGTGTTCCACCCCAACCAAGGTCTGGTTTAGCCTGTGGTTGTTGCTGTGGTGCATTTCTAGGGAGTCTATTCTGTAATGCACCCATCAAGACACCCTGCATGTCCCTTTTCATGTTTGTATCAGCAGTTACTTGTTCTGGCGAAGGAACACCTTTTGACAAGGCATTAGAAAATATGTTGTTAAGGTTAGCACCCTTAATCAATGAAATGTCTTTACCAGACGGTTTACTGCCACTTCCAGATGTATCAAATGCTTTCTTCAACAAATCCCAGTTAAGCGCACCACTACTTAACAGTGTACTGATTATACTAGCCCAACCGTCCTTAGCACCACTTACTTGTGCAGAATACCATACGGCGAAGTCTTCATTTCCACCTTCACTAACATAATTCTGATATTCCTGGAAGGCTTTTTCCATAGCACGCATAGCACGAACTTTGTCGTCTTCTGTAATCTTGCGTTCCTGAATTGCCTTATCAAGTTCTGGTTCAATCATTTCCTTTGCACGTTGAACGTCAGACGGTGTAGTTATTTCATTAACTGCGTTATTGCTTACTGCATTAATGTTTGCTACACGATAACCAGCTTCTGCGTCAGAAATCTGTTTATTGAACTGGTCTAATGCAGTCATTATAACATTAGGACTACCAACAGACGCACCAATAAGCATAGCTGCAATTGATACAATCTGATTGAACAGATAGTAAGAGAACTTAGCTTTTGCATTATCATAGTTTTTCTGCTTTTCTGATACAGTCGGGTCGTTTCTGATTTCCTGTTCAATAGCGTTGTCACAATCTTCAATTATTTGATTCAACTGCTTAACTTCTTCTGGGGTAATTGTTCCGTCTTCGTCTATTGCAGTAATAGCGTCCCACATAGAAGTCATAGCTTCAAAGCGTTTCTTGTCGTCTTCTGTTCCGTTTTCATCAATCCATTTGCCAAGTGCACCAATACTATCTGCAGTTACAGATTTCTGGTTCTCTTTGAATGTATTAATTTGGTCAGTAAGACCCTCAAGGCTTTGTGCAGTTTCTAACTGCTTTGCCAATTCTTCTCTCTGTAAAGCCAAGTTACCTTGCAAGTTTGTAAGTTCATCAATGTGTGCTTTCAGACCAGGATTATCAATTGCTTCAGACCACTGTTTTGCATTATCTATTTCACGTTGAACTGCGTTTATCTGTGCATCAGTCTGATTAAGGCTTTCACTGATTTCTTCACTTGTTCCACCAGCAAAGTCATTTTCCAATTCTTTCTTTTTTTTACCTAAGGCTTTCTGAACTGACTTGTTAACACCATCCCACTTACCCTTAATCTTTTTAGAAGCATTCAGTGCACTTTCTACACTGTCTTTTTTAGCGGTATTTTCTGCAATAGTTTGGTTATTTTTCTTTGCTGATTCCAAGTCGTCTTCTGCCTGGTTCTTTTCTTTATTCAAGATAGAAAGACTTCGCCAGTTGTTACTGTTACCAGTCAATGGGTCAACTTCATACTTTTCAGCCATTTTGTTATTGTAGTCATTTATTTCCTTTCTGGAAGCCTTAACACCGTTCTTGAAGTCCTTAGTGTCGTATTCTTTCAGAGCAGACTTAGTTTCACTTGCAGTTTTTTGTCCGGCCGTAGGCGTAGTTTCAGTAGATTCATCAGTAACTTCATTAGATTTATTATCTTTCGAAACTGTTGAACTACCAGTAGCGTCAACACCACCATTTCCACTACCAGACCTTTTACTACCTTTATCTTTATTTATTTTGTAGTTCCACTGTTGCCATTTCTGTTGGTATTCCTTAGAAAGACCTTTTGGTACAACACCATTACTATGGAAGATTGGGTCATTTGAGTATTCACCCATGTTTTCGCTTGTGATTGTATCAAGTATGTTTTCAATACGTTTTACTTCGTCGTTTGCTGCCATTGTTATTTTTCCTCATCATTATTAGTTAAATCCATGTAGGCATTATACAGATAAGAAGATAAGCCTAAGTCATTTGTATCATACTTGCCCTTAGCAATGTCTTTTACTAACTTTATCTTTTCATCGTCACCAAGTCTTTCTAACTGTTCACGGTTCCAGACTTTTGCTTCCTTGTTCATGTTCATCAAGACGTCATTTACTTTGTCCATTGGATAAATATCTGGGTTCAATTCGTCAAAATCAAATAGTCCCTTTATGAACTGCCAGAACTTTCTTCCACCAGACATTTCAATTCTAGGGTCAAAGTCAATGTCCCTTACTTTTTCATTGTAAGTTCCAGTGTCTGGGATACCATTTGCAATAATATCACCCGCTTTTTCTGCTGCCATAGTTCCGGCTAGGGTTTTGGCACCTTTTTCGATTCCATATTCCTTAATCATCTGTTCACCAGTAGTTCCAACTGGTTCAACACCACCCATAGCCTTTATTGCAGTTTTTACGGCCTTTTCGTCATTTTTAGCAACCCTTGCTTTTATGTTAGATGGTGAAGTTTGGCTAGCTAATTCAATTAACTTACCAAATGTTGACTTAGACTTTGGTGCATTTTCTGCCACTTCCTTGGCTGCTTTTTTGGAAGCTTTTTTGGTTGCTTTAGCGGCCTTTTTCATAGCCCATTCAATGGACTTTCCTTCTTTTGCAGCATTATTTATCAACTTCAAGCCTTTTTGCCCTTTTGATACAACATTGGCACCCTTTATTGCCGCTGCAACAAAAGGTAACAAAATGTTTGCAGTTGACCAAGCAGCAGCTTCTTTGGCTGTATGAGACAGTGGTCGTTTTTCACCAGTAATGTCCTTTCTTAGTCGGCTTTCGTTCCTTTCTTCTTCATTTGGTCCAATAGGGATTTGTTCAATGTCATTCTGCAAGTCCAATAGATTGATTATTTTATCTACTGTTGTTATTTTTTCCTCTGCCATATTTTATTCCTGCTTTCCTTGCCTAGATTGTTTTAGTGCTTCAGAATCTTGTGCTACCTTTTGCCAAGGTGATTCACTGCTTTGTGATGGCACGGCTTCGGTTGGTGCACTAGGGCCTGCTGGTGCCACTGCTTCCTTTATTTCTGCCTGATTAATCTGTGGCACTTCCATCTTATTTTCTTTTGGTTTATCTTCAAACATCCTTCCGGCTGCGGGTGCCATTTCTGAACCTGCACCACCAGTTGCTGATAATACTCCACTTATAATACTTCCTGCGGCTGAAGCCATCTTATTTTCCTCCTAATAGTCCTTGAATTGCTTTAACCAAAGTTGCTGGGTTTGTTCCACTTAATCCACCACCAACAGCACTGTCCAAACCAGACATAAGCTTTTCGATAACGTCCTGGTTGTTATAGTCAACAGTTGCCTGATTCTGCTTATTAGAAACGTCTTGTGTAAGTGCTTGTGACATACTGTTTGCAGATGTTCCTAATGCACCAGTGTTTGTTGAATAAATGTTTCCTAAACCTGCTACTGACTGTCCGTATCTGTTTCCGGAAGCATTTGCTTGCTGACCATATACGTTTCCTTGCTGATTCAATGCATTTGCATAGTTGTTCTGAACCTGAGATTGTTGCTGTGCTAAACCATTGTTGTAAGCGTTAACTACCTGCCCAGAGCCCATTAATGCGGCTGCGCCTCTAGACATACCAGAACCTCTAGCAGTTCCTAATGCAGTAGCACCAGCCTGATTAGCAGACTGAACTGCACCTCGCTGTGCCTGATTTAGTGCATTTTGATAACCTTGATTTCCCACATAACCGTTTGTGTTGTTAGTATAGTTAGTGGAGTTTTGGTTGATAGCATTAGAATAGTCTGTGTTTGCAGCACCAAGTCCTGCGTGATACTGTGAGGACTGATTTGACATTTCATTTCTGTATTTGTTCCAAATGTTTGTCAAATTGTTTGTATAATCATTAACTGCGTCCTGTGCATTTACACGGTCATAATCACGAAGGCTACCCCAAGATAATGCTTCCGGAACAGTTTTATACTGGTCATATCCCTTGTAATCATCACCATAATGGTATGCATCATAATCTGTCTGACCGTTATCCTTAGTGTAGCTTCCACTTGGTGTCTGGTCTTTTGCTTCTGTATTTTCTGCCATTTGTTATTTCTCCTTATACGTTGGGCATAAATCTGCTGTAATCTGCATCCCAACGGTTTTTATTTACTGTTCCGTCATCATTGTTATAGTTACCACTACCAATCAGATATACATTTCTGTAATCTTTATGGTCTACGTCTGCTGCCCTTGTCTTTTCCGGCATAGTGAAACTTTCTGTTTTAGTTTCAGTAGGTGTTTCCGCAGTTGGTGTATTTGTAGGCGTTGTAGTCGGTGTGCTTTCTGTCGTAGTTGTTGTAGGTGTCGTTGTTGTATTAGTTGGACTACTAGTTGTTTTAGGGACAGAACTGCCACCATTAGTGTCAGTCGGTGTTATCATAGTTACACCAGGGACTCCAGCTAATCCAGTTCCAGAAGGCTTACCCCAAGCACCTACGTCTGTTGGTCCTTGCTTTAGCTTTCTTTTTAACAATTCATCTTTTGCTTTTTCCAGAAAGTACTCATAAATTTTACCCATTGCAGATGGAAGTTTATCTACCAAGTTCTTAAGATAATCTATGTAAGACTGAAGTTCTGAATCAGAAAGTTCAGAAATTGATTTCGTATTAGAACCACTTCCTGACCCACCACTACCTGTAGTATTAGGGTTTGCCCCAGTATCACTTTTTGGGGTTGAAGAACCAGCATTATTTCCAGTTTTTTTATTATTACCCTTGTCCCTTAATCTGCGTTCATATTCATAACGGATAGCTGCGTATTCTGCACTTTTATTTTTCATGTCAGAAATACTATAACCATTAAGCATACTTCTAAGCTGTTGGTCAGTATACTTGGAATACTTGGCGGCTTCTTTTTCAATCTTCGCTTTATAATCACTAGTCCATTTTTCTGGATGGTAGTAAGCGTCTAGCTTGTCACTATAAACTTTTGTATTATTACTACCAGGACCACTACCAGGACCACTACCTGTTGGGGTTGTATAATGGTTATTGCCAGAGTCAGTTCCATATGTTGTTTCAGTAGGATTAACAACAGTTCCATTATTAATACCCTCTGGTGGTGCATAAACAGTGTGAACACCACCGTTACCGTCTACAACAGTAGAACTATTATTAAGCCTTTTATCTATTCTTAGTCCATTAAGTGCACTTGTTACGTTTCCAAAAACTGCCATTTTTTCCTCCTATTTTGCATAAACATTAGCAATTCTGACGTATTCGTTTTCGTCTTTCTGCAGTGTGTCATAGAATGTTTTCAAGGCGTCTGTTGCTACAACTGCAAGTCCACTGTAATCAGCACCTTGCTTAATCTTGTAATAAACTGCCAGTTTGTATGCCAAATAGTTGTAATAAACGTTATTTGGGAATAGCAGTTGTGTATTGCCGTATACTGACTTCAATACAGAATTATCAACAAGTATTCCATAACCAGTTTTCATGTCCTGCTTCATTACACCATTGAAGTCGTCAAAATCTGTTGCACTTACAAGAACGTCGTCGTCACACCAGATTCCATCTGGTCTAACAAAATAGATGTCTTCGCCAAAGCAGTAAATCCTTGGGTCAATAATGTCGTCAATTACGTCTTCAGTCAGTTTTGCTTCAAAATCCCAGTATTTCAGAACACCATTATCTACCCAGTAGATACCGTCTTCTGAAAGACCATTAACTGTTGCTGTCGGAAAGTTTGGAACTACATCTACGCCTTCAATTCTTTTGTATACAGTTCCGTTTGCCTTATAGATTGTTAATGTATTGTTTTCGTGAACTGAATAGAACGCACGGTTATCCCGCTTGAAGTAAGGTTTAGTATTGTCCGAAACAATACCAGTTTTACTAAGCATAAAGCCGGCTTCAACTGTGCTAACATTTCCAGTATCAAAGTCCAATACATAGTAAACGTTGTCATTGGCATAAAGAACTTTCTTATCACATACGTCAATAACTGTTCCATCAATTTGGTCAATATTCTTGTCGTCTGCTGCAAATGTTATACTATCCCTTACTGCAAAGTATTGAACTTCAATGTTACGGATACTGTTAAGTTTGTTGTAGATAACAATTTCATCTTCTACCAAATCATAGTATGGACCGTTATCATTCGCAGTCTTTGCTTTTCTGTTGATTGGACGTCTATCTACGCCGTCTGAATAACAGACATAATGCAACTGATAGAAGTCCCTTGGAAGTTCAATTCTATCCCCTGTAAAAGTAAAGGTCTTCAAGAATGATTTGTCACCGTGATTGATTATCTGCTGATACAAGTCTGACCATGCATTGTCCAAGAACATCATGTTTTCTTTCCAAGAAATAAAATCACTGTTCTGTAAATCTGCCAACATGGTAGCTTGTTCTATTAAGTCTTTTGCGTTATATGTTGTCATACAGTATTAGTGCCTGAACAAACAAAAAGCCCCTAGTGGGCTTACATACACTAGGGGCAAATAATGGAGGTAAAAATGATTATCTATTATTATGCGATGCCAGTTGCACCGTAGAATAATCCTACACCACAAACAGATGGGTTAGTTACTACGAAAGAACCGAACATCTGGAGTGTTACGTCCATAGCAGGTCCGTTAGAAGTAGCCTGTCCTGGCTGAATGTTAAGGTAGTCGTCAATGATAAGTCCATAAGGAGTTTCTGTCTTACCTTCGCCATCCATTTCCATTGGATTCTGTTTTCCTGGGTTATTTCCTTCTACACCGTCAGAAATCTTGTCTGTATTTGTGTAAGACCACAAAGCAACATATTCTGTATCGAGGATATAGAAGCGTCCTCGTGGACAGTAACAATCGTCTACGATATTTTCGATATAGTTTGTGCTGAATGAAGCTGAGAACTTATCGAAACCAATGTTAGCTTCACGTTTAGCCTTTGTAGAAGTCTGTGTGAAGTATGTATTTGATGTCTGGATTTCATTAGAGAACTCAAGGAAGTCTTCATCATTCATAATGATAAGGTCTGCCTGTGAACCCTGACGACGACATTTCTGCAAAAGTTTCTGAACTGATTCAGATTTCTTTTCGTTGATTGCAGATGCGTCATAGAAAGCACCAGCAAGACGGTCTGGGGCAACAGAACGGTCTACACCAAAGAATGAAGTAGAAAGGTTTGCACGTTTTGTTGGGAGCCAAGCTGCCAAACCAACTGGAAGCAATGGAGCTGAACCATCGTTAGAACCTGCAAGACATACAAAGTCTGTTGCAAGTGAAGCAACAGTTGTATCTGGTGTTACAACTACAGAGTTACCGTTGATTGCATCAACAGTCAATGTTACTTTCTTTGCAGAACTAGCAAGTGTTGCTTTTACTTCAAGCTGGCTACCAATATCGATTGCCATGATTGCATAGTCTGGGAGTGTGATTGTTGACTGTGTTCCAGAAGTAAATGATTCTACCGGAGCCATACAGATTTCACCATAACCAGTACCATAAAGAGCAGCAGCTAAAGTCTTACGGAAAGATTCAGAAGCAGCAAACATCTTTGCACCTGCAATCTTCATGTAAGCACCACGTTTTGTCTGTGAAGCCTGAACTTCCTTACTGTTCATTGTGTAAACGCTGAACAACTGACCTGGCTCAACTGCAAACTCTACTGCCTTAGAAACAGTAGCAGCGTTATTTTTTGCTACGAGGAAGTCACCACCAACAGCGCCTCCCCTACCATACATTGCAGAGAAGTTCTGTGTCTTACCTTCAACTCTCTCTTTCTTGATTTTCTTCAAGACTGGTGAGTTACGGAACATCAAGTTCTCAACACCGTCTTTGTAGTATACCTTGAGCATTGCCAAGATAGATGCATTAGCACTAATTGCCATAAAATATTCTCCTATAAATTATTAGTCTTTGTAATCTTCAAGTTCCTTTTCGAAAGCAGCGACTTCCTCTGGGTCGTCTTCTTCATCTTCGGAACCAACAATTTCTACATCTGGCTCAGATTTTGTTTCTTCACCAGAAGCTTCGGTTTCGCCATCTTCTTCCGAAGTAGCTACTACTTCACCATCTTCAGTTACAACTTCAACATCACCCTCTGGTGTTTCCTGAACTGCAACTTCTTCATCTGCTGGAATACCCAAAGCAGTCTTAATCTGTGACAACTGGCTTCCAAGTTCTTCAACTAATGTTTCTACATAAGTATCTTCATCAGCTTTTTCACCTTCGAAGTCGTCATACTGATTGAATGCTTCACGAACGATGTCATAGTCATCGCCTTCCAATGCTTTCAACGGTTCTGCAAACTTACTGAATCTGTCACCATACTTTTCGTTGAACTCGTCAAATCTTGCATTTTTATTTGTTTCTTCAATGTAGTCATTTGCAGGTTTTAGGATTTCATCAAAAAGTGTAATTTCCAGATTACTAAGTCTGTCAGTAAGTGAAGTCTTAGTTTCGTCAAAATCAGCACGAAGTGACTTAATCATTTCTGTGCCTTTTTCGATTGCTTCTTTGAACGCACCCAAAACTTCAAAAAGTTCGTTTTCTGTCATTTACTGTTCTCCTGTTAATTTATTAGTGCATTAAGCCATAGGGGCTTGTTGTGTCTGGTCAAAAGTTCTTCCGTCCCAACCAGTTAATCCTTGTTGACCAGTAGCCATGTCCATGTCTGCTGGTTGTCCTTGTGGAACTGGTTGTTGTGGCATTTGTTGTGCCATCATTGCTTGCTGTTGAGCTTGTTGTTCTGCCATCATCTGTTGCTGTTGCATAGCAGCCTGTTCTTCTGGCGTAGGCTGGTTCATTGTCTGTTCCATTTGCAATGCAGCGTTGTATAACTGATTAAGCTTTTCGATATCGTCAACGTTCTTTTTGTAGTTGGCAGCACGAAGCGACAACTGTGTATTAATGATTTCTGTCTTCAACATTGGAATTGGAATGTAATCTGGAACTTCCATGTTTCCAGTTTCAATACAGTCACGAATAACAGATAAAACCGCATTGATTGCGTTATTTGATAAACTGTAGCCCCCTTCCAGGTCAGGTAATTCCATGAACTGTGCAATTCTTTCTTGTGGAATAACACCAACTTGTGCCAACTGTTGTAACTGTTGAAGCTTTGTAGATGGGTCTTTGGAAAGTGAATCTGCAGCACTGAACTGTATCTGCATTTTCTTTTCTTCGTCCACAATGTCACACCACTTAATGTCTACACGGTTTGGTGTATCTGGAAGAATTGTTTCGTCTTTTGGAAATACTCTAAGACAAGTCTTGGCTATTTCTACATAACAACGAATAACCTGATTCAACTGTTCTTCAAAACGTTCCGATTCAACGTCTTCCATAGTCTGCAAAGCAACACCAGAATCAAGTCCAGTTGGTTTCTTTGACTGTGCAGATAACTGGGAAATACCAACCATTTCATAAGCTGTTTCTTTCAGATTGTTAATTAATTCAATGTATTGATTATCAATAAATGATGGAGTTGCAACTGTTACTGGGCTACCAGACATGTCTGATGTAGCCTTGTAAGTGATTACGTTACCAACACGGTTATTAAGTTGTGTAGATTTGATTGTTGCGTCATCTGGCAAGAAGAATGTTAACGCTGGGGACAACTGTGAAGCGTCCTTTACCTTTGCCATTAATGTATTTACTTCTGTCTGAATGCCGTAAAGCATGTCTACAACAGAAACTGATGAACCACCGTGAATTGGATTGTTATACCAAAGGAAGATGAATGGAACACGATTTCCTTCATACTTTTCGATTTCAACGAAGTCCAGTTCAGTAATGTATACTGCACGGCACTGGTCTACTGTGTCATAGTAAATACCATAGGTTACATAATTCTGGTCTGGGTTAATTGCCAATACCTTTTTTCTGTAACGTTCTGGAAGCATTGATACCGGATAGTCGTTCTGACAGTAGTAGCAGCGTGTAATGTTGTTATATGTTAATTCTGCTGGTCTAACAAATACCTGCCAAGGCAGAGCTTTTGTGATTGACTTGGTTTCGCTGTCAACATAAATAACACCGTGGTCAAATACACAAGCGTCTCTGAACGCCATTGATACTTTCTTGTTTACTTCTTCAATATCAAAATATTGGTCAAAATACTGCTGGGCGTTCTTACAAACGTTGATGTCCTTGAATGTTCCATTGATACAGTTGAAGAACGGTCTAACTTTTGACTGTGCAATCTTACTAGTCAATGTATCAATACAAGACTTGATAACGTTGATTGAAGGTGTTGTAGTTGTATCGTTATCAATTGATTCTTCGATGTTATAAAGGCCAACGATTGAAGGATTCTTGACGTTCTTCAATGTTCCGGCTGGTGTGTTGTTATAGTAGTTATAATTTCTGTAATACTTGGATAATCGGGATTCGTTAAGTGTTTTTAGTTCCGATACCCTGTCACGTATCTGTTCTTCTGTAATCATACAGTATTAGTGACAAGGGATTTTATAGTGCTACTGAACAGGATATATTAACTGTTGTACCACCTTGGGCTGGATAAGTAAATATTGCAGAGCCTGTATAAGTAGAACCGTCACAAACAAAAGAAAGTGTTGCTGTACCTTTTGTACCTTTTGCACAAGTAAACGTACTACTTTTAGTTCCTATAGATTTACTGGAAGTATTTGCAGGTAATGTTCCACTTACGGAAGTAGAACCAATTTTTACAGTTGCAGTAGTTGCAAAAGCAAAGTTATTGGGACTGACGGCTATGTTTTGTAGTGTAAACGTACAGTTATTAACAAAAGAAAACGTTGTAACTACTGTAATTGCTACTGTGACAGTTGTGCTACATCTGGCAACGGCATAAGTGTAATCTGCAATTCGAACTTTTAGTTTACCACTACCATTTAGAGTTAATGGCACGTATCTGGTAACATTTCCTGCACGGAATCCTAAGTAGTGGTTACCATTTATGTATGAAGTATAGCCGTAATAGGCATAAGTAGTATTACCAGTGCGAAACTTTAGTGCGTGTGACCTATCTATTGTCATAATTATACCACCCAAATATCACCGTTAGTTAATGAACTAGGCTGTGATGTTCTGACACGGTTTGCAGTTGTAGCCGTACCTGCACTGGAAGAATAATCATATCTAAATGACAAAGCATTGTAGATAGTGCCAGAAACGTGATGAACAACATAAAAGTTATTTGCGTTTGAAGTCATAGGGAAAATTAAAAGTGTTCCATACCTGTAATTATCACCACCACGACCAGTTCTATGTGGTATGTATAAAAAGTTATACCAACCTGCGGCTACACCAAGGCTTGTAGTTGTTGTGTTTATACTTCCACCACAAAGACCACCCATTCCGGTGGAAGTTGAAATTTCATGTATCAAATCTGTAAAATTTCCCTTTGAACTTTGATTACATCCACCAAGTAAACCAAAAGTTCCATATTTATCTTGGTCAGATGAAACAAAGGCTTGGAAAACAGCATTACTTGTTACTGCGTTCATGTCACCGTCCGTAACTGCGTCGTCTACAACTACGCCAGACGGAATGTTTGGCTTGTTCTGTATGTATGCAAGACTATCTGGGTCAGTTTCGTTCCAGTCAGATTGAACTGGGTCAACTGGTATGTGAGTTGTATCAGGTAGTGCACCAACGTCCGAAGCAGTTAATGTAATGTTGCTAGAAAGTGCTTTGTTATTAACTGTTCTGGTTACTGGCACATAGTCAGTTCCAACTTCACTGGCTGTAATATATCCACTGTCGTTAGCTAAC
>Ga0326514_10001009_pt1 | contig 18550 bp, 17 predicted proteins | sample 3_2548_0518_D_FD_203653 | JGI IMG/M metagenome (GOLD analysis project Ga0326514, IMG submission 203653) | Bovine rumen microbial communities from UC Davis, California, United States - 3_2548_0518 | ecosystem: Host-associated > Mammals > Digestive system > Stomach > Rumen | place: USA... | reverse complement strand
CTACAATTGGTGTTGTCGGATTATTTTTTTCGTATTGTAACATCGCAGACAATGAACATTCTATCTTATCAGGCAACCAAACATCATCTTGATCACAGAACATATAATAATCCGCCGTTACATTTTCTAAAAGCCACATAAAACTACGCGCAGCCCCTAAATGCGTTTCATCACTTTCCAATATAAAAAAATTCGACTTATTTTTTTTATATTCAGTAATTATCTTCAATGTATCGTCATTTGAACCATCATCATGGACATAAATATAAAAATCTTGATACGTTTGGTTGTATAAAGATTCTAATTGTTTTATTAAATATTTTCCTCCGTTATATGTACAAAGTAAAACTACTAACTTCATTTCAAATTTAATTTAGAATTTCCAAATGCGAAACTATATGCTATAGCTAAAACAGTAAAACCTGTTGAACCAATTAAAAGAGGATTCGTTCCTCCAATAAAAAGATAAGCAGTATATCCCACTGCAAATGACAAATAATAATCAGGCTTTAAACGGAATAACAATATCAACGGCAGTATTAAAAAAAATATTATAGTCAGCGCACCGAATAATCCAAACATCCGAAATAATTCAATGTATGTTAATTCTGTATGGCTGCAAACAGGTCTTTCTTTTGCGGCATAAAAAACACTTCCCGCACCCTGCCCCAAAAACATAATATCATTGTTATTTTTTACCAATTCCAAAGAATTGTACAATTGCTCATTTTTTAACTGCAAAGAATCTTCTTTTTTGTCTCCAAACAAAATCATTGCAGAAATAAACACACAAAATATAAAAGCAGAAACAATTAAAATTTTATTTTTTATTTTTACCCATATTGGGATCGCAACTACCAACAACAACCCTGAAAGCATATTTGCTCGCGTTCCTGACAGCAATAATGCTGTAAGAAACAACAAACTACACAACAAATATTTTATTTTATATGTCTTCCAAAAAATATAATAGATATAACTAAGAAAAATTACTAAAACAGGTGATGATTTATAAAAAACCGATAAAATATTATGACCTAAGAAGAATCTTGACCCAACCATTATAAAATAATCCTTGTTAGAAAAATAATCATACAATTTAGAGAACTGTGTTGATGAAAAAGTTGCAATGAAATAAACATAAATTGTCACTAATGAAATCAGTATCGCAAAAGGCACAGCTGCTTTCATAAAATTATAATGCTTATTTTTCACTAACAGCAATACAAATAAAAATAAAAAAGACTTATAGACACCAAACTCGGTAGAACTATCAAATTCATAGCCTCTTAAATGTCCGAACAAATCAGTCAAAATCAAAATTGCAAAAGAAACTCCTACTATTATAAAAGCATCTTTATAAACTTTGAACTTATGCAATGCAACCGATAAAAGCGCCAAAACAAATGCAATTTCTTTAATTCTAAAAATTGTATTTGTAGGATCTACAATTACCGAAAACATCAAAAAAGTAAGCGAAATCTGCCCGATGTCAATTTTTGAAAGACGTTTCATATATACTTTCCCTAATTCTCTTGATACTTTCTAAATAAGAATACTGATTCTTAACATCAGGTTCTAAGTATGCTCCTTCACACCATTCATTCCAAGCATTTATAAATAATATGGAACAATTATTTATTTTCATTTTTTCAAGCTGTGCTTTTAGATATTTGTCAAATAACTGTATTGACGTATTCAAAAATACGCATCCGTTCTTTCCCTTTCGTGGCGAATTATCCCAATCTACGAAGAACCCTGCATATCTATCTTTAGATAGATTTTCATACTTTAATACTTTCTTTAAACCTCTTTCATATGAACTTTTGTTACGATGAAAACAATATCTAAATGCTCTATACACAATATTATCTTTCATATGTGTACCAGACCACATCGGTTCAAAATAAAAGCAAGCGTCTGTTTGTTTTGAATATTTTTCTTTCTGTGTTCCAACTAGTGATTCAACAAAAAATATACCGTCAAAACCATTATTTCGTGCCATTTTTGTCCAAATATCAATCATTTCATCTAAATATGTAATAGAATTAGCTTTATATAAAACAAAAACTGGTTTATTATCTTTCTTTATATATCTAAAATCCTTAAAGAAAGGCAACATATAATTAAAATGATTTACAATATCATCTTTTCCTCCATATATTTGCGGCATCAATACATTTGTATTTTGACCGTCCCATGTTCTTGCCCATGGCTCATTTGCCCAAGAAAAGAAAAATGGAAAATCTAATTCTTTATTGTCTAAATAGTTTTCCAAAGGTTTTTCTAATAACAACTTCCCGTTAAACCAATAATGATAAAAACAAAAACCATCTATACCATAGTTTTTGGCCAAACCAATTTGCCATTTAAAAGTATTATCGTCAAGCAAATTATAATAATTATTATTCAACGGAATACGCGGCTGATTATGACCTTTAAACAATGGCTTAGCTTTTTTTACATTCGTCCATTCTGTAAACCCTTTTCCCCACCATTCATCATTTTCAGGAATAGTGTGATATTGAGGAAGGTATAAAGCAAAAATTTTAATATTATTCATTTTTTATAGTTTTTTTTTACCACCCTAGCCGGTACTCCTGCCGCTATGCAGTTATCTGGCAAATCTTTTGTTACAACAGCATTAGCCGCAACAATTACATTATTTCCAATATGTACGCCTGCCAAGACCGCAACTTTGTCACCAAGCCATACATTATTGCCAATAACAACTTCGCCTTTGGATTTTAAATCACGTTTTGCAGGTTCAATTATAGATTCTTTTTCGCTCAATCCGCCGTGCGAATTGTCACTGATTATTACATATCTCCCGGTCAACAATCCATCGCCAATTGTGATTTTATTGCAAGCAGTGATATGATTATATTCACCTATGCAGCAATGATTACCTATCGTTATAGATGCGTTTGGAAAATCTTGATTTCCATATTTAGTCCAACAACCGAGAATTGAGGTTCCTTGAATGGTTGTGTAATCTCCTATTGAAACATTCTTTTGTCCGCCACCTTGCAAACTGCACGGATAAAATATCCACGAATGTTCGCCCAAATGTCCTACAAAATTTCTAATCCATAATGAGTAAAATATATTTTTATACCCTATTAACTTTTGATGGAGTTTGTAGGGATATAAGAATGAAAAAAGACGAAAAATAAATTTTAAAAGGTTCATTTCAAAATCAAATTGATTTTTTCTTTGCTTTCCTCAATATTTATTATAATACAATTTTCTTTTCTCCTAAATTTATTCAATAGTTGCAGAGGATCAAGTAGTAACATCAATAACAACCATATCAACCTAGTTTGCGATTTAAAAGATTGTAATACCCAAAAAGAAATGCTTTTGTTTTTATACATTAATTCAAAACCGTTCAAATTATCTGTCCTTAATATTGAACTCCATTTACTTGATGAATCCGTGGAAATTCCCAATCCATATTCATAGAAAATAAAAGGAATTTCGTAGTATAGTACTTTCTGGCTATCTGCAATTTCCCAAACCAAACTAAAATCCTCGGCATACTTGACGATATTGTCGATTTTTTTTACATAATCTATAAAAATACTTGTGTTGCAAAAAAAGCATGCCCCCAATATATAATCTCTTCTGAGGATATAATTTCTTCTTATTTTTTTCTCATCCTTTTCAATCCAAGGCTTCAAATCTTTCGGATTATGCAACGTCTCATATATCTTTATCTCACCATACTCATCCGTTGAGTAGTACACCGCATTCCCGAAATATGCCGCAGCCGGATTCTTTTCGGCAAAATCAGTGAATTTTGCCAAGACGGTTTCATCATATAAAAAATCTCCCGGAGAAATCAGTTTTACATACTTGCTTTTAATAGTTTGTAACGCAGAAATCGTATTCTTTACCGTCCCTTGATTTTGCTTATTCGCTATAAAACAATATGCAGAAAAATTGTTTTCTTTCAAATATTTTTCTGCTTTGTCAAAGCAGTTGTTTTTTGACCCGTCATCACTGATAACGATATCAAAATCAACCCCTTTTTGACAAATAATAGATTGTAAAGTGCTACGGAACTTTGTCCAAATGGGATTATATGTTAAAACTAAAACTGTAACTATAGCCATGATTATAAAAAAATAGAATCAATTTGAATTATTGACTTTATCATTTATTTTTTCGTTTAATTAATCCCAACAACACCTTACCTTCTTTCTCTTTCATTACAGCCAACATTGATACATAAATTGCCACTCCTGACAATACTCCAACAATCAACCCGATTAAAGGACTCTCAATAAACATTGTTATAATCCAAACACTTACTGCCATTATCACAGTTGCAACTATACTTTTCCAACAAAACGCCAACTGTCTAAACGCACCACATTGATACAAACGTCCTATCATAAATCCGTTCATATAGAAATAGATAAATGCAGTTAACGCTTTTCCAATGACAACTACTTTTAAACTAATCGGTATTGTAATAATCATTGTAATAGCAAACACTGGTATTTTGGCAATATCTATTTTAAGGAATAAATCAGATCGACCAATCGCATTTAATAAATTAAGATTAAGAGCACTAAGCGGCACAAAAATGGCACTCAAAGCAAGCCAAAACAATAATTCGGACGAAGGTAACCATTTTTCGCCTAACAAAACAAGAATAATATCATCAGATAACACCGCCAACCCCGCCATGGCAGGAAACACCACCATCGCCGAAAGTTTTAATAGTCGGCTGAAAGTCTGAATTAATTCTTCTTTATTGTTTTGAAGTGTAGACATAAGAGGGAATGTGGCATTGGTCAATACTGAATTCAATGTACCAGATGTTAATTCCGGGAATTGATCTGCTTTTGTGTAATAACCGAGATTTGATGGTTTATAGAATTTACCTATAACTAAACTATTGACATTGCTTGTTGCAACTCCAAGTAATCCACTAATAAGAAGTTTTGACCCGAAACCAAATAAACGCTTAAAACTCGCCAAACTAAAGCCTGTTTTCGGAATCCATTTTCCAATGAACCAATAACAAACAACCGACACAAACGATTTTAACAACGATTGTATAACTAAAGACCATACGCCAAAACCGCTGTAAGCAGCATATACAGCAATACTACCTGCTACTATGGTAGCAACTGCATTGATAATCGCTATACTTTTAAAATCAACTGCAATTTGAAGTTTCGCACTTTGAACAACCGTCAGCGAATTTAAAATTATAATCAAAAAGAAAACCCGTTGCAAGGAAACAAGTTCTGGTGTTTCGTAGAATTGTGCGATAGCAGGAGATGCAAAAAATAATACCAGATAAAGCAAACAACTGACCACAATATTAAAAATCAGAACCGTGGAAAAATCCTGTTCAGTTCTATCCTGACGTTGTATCAAAGCACGAGAGAAACCGCTATCCACAAATACATTGGAAAATGTCAAGAAAATCATAATCATTCCAATAGTACCATAATCATGCGGCGTTAATAATCTTGCAAGAATGATACTAAGAACAAAAGAAATACCTTGAACCGCAATTTTTTCAAATGCGTTCCAAATCATTCCTACTTTTGTCTTTTGTTTTATGTCTTGAGACATTGTATTATTGATATATCTTCTATTAGAGATTAAGAAATAACACTATTATAAATAATGCTCATCTATAAATTTCCTTAATAGATAGAGGTTGGTTTTTGGCAGAAAAATACTTATTTAACACTTCTAATTCATGCGAAATTCCCACATCGTTAGGGAAATCCTTCCATGAAGAATAAATCTTGTTAACAAATTCTTCAGGTGAATTAGGTACAGGCACTTGTAAATTCTCAAAGATTAACGTTTTTAAAGGAAAAATCCATTCATATTTCCTAAATCCATAAAAATCGGATTGGGTAAAGGCATCATTTCCTGGACCAGGTGTTATTCTTGTTGTTTTTTCATTTGAAAAGAAACCACTCTGTTGTACAAGATTCTCATATTCTGTAAATACATTTTTCCATGGTTGTGACCACGAGTATGTCGCTTTATACTTGTCAAGAAACAATCTATAATCATCCTCTGAAACATTTTCTTTAATATAATCATATGGAAAAAATTCCACATTTACAGAATCGCGTAAAGATGTTCCTTTGTAGACATGCAAACAAAATGGCGTTCGTATAAAAACGTATTTCCCTTGATTATTAGCAATAGAGTTATCACATAATTCTTCAAATTGTACATCAAAGGTTTCAGAAGTATCAATCCATACATATTTTGTTTTGCCGAGTTCAAGCAATTTGTTATATTCTGAACGAATAAGACCTAAATCAATATCGTCATCCCAAGGTACAAAACCTTTATGTCTTATCGCACCGAGCAAAGCACCTGCATCAAAGAAAGGATGTATTCCTTCCTTATTTAGAATATCAATAAATTCTACGGCGAATAATGTTTCCGCTAATTGATACTCTCGCAACCAACCAATTGCTGGCTTCATTTGACTAATGTCAAAATGATGCTTCATATACTCCAATTGATAAGTTAAACGCTCATTTGTTTTCTTCAATTCTTCTATTTTTATAGTATTTTTGAACAACAACTGATAAATAGAGCGTAATATTTTTTTACAACCTCGAATAAGAATGTTCATTATGCAAAAACTGAATAGATGAATAAAAAAATCATCACTATATCGATTGAAGGATAAAAAAGTTGTTTAAGATTCAAATGTACTTCTGAATAATATTCTTAATTATAAAATCAGCAGTAACGTCAATATCCTCAAATCTAACCGATTTAGGCAATTTTGTTCCACATTTATTTTCAACAACTTTAATTAATTCATCAGTGTAATTGAGAATACCATTTTCAATATTTTCAACTCCATCCAAATAAATAGATTCCCTGTTTTTACTCTGCATCTCTTTCAATGAGAATACTGACTCATCAATGTAAGCCCTTGGAGAATCGAAGGAGCCGTCAATAATAACCGGATAACCGCCAATATTACCATCAAATCCAGGAATGTGAAGTTTAGTTTTCGCAGCATTCCTTACCGCAGAGAGAATCGCCTGAATTATTTCAAAATTGCTGGAAGCATTCATCATGTTGCGTTTTCCATCAACCGGCATAGGAATCTTACATTGTGCAAAAACACTATCGTCCACTAACAATAGTGTATCGTTGTATTTAGCGTTGATTAGTTGTTTGACTCCCTCAGTTTGTCCCTCTTTGCTTATCACTACATCGTGGAAATGAGCTACAGCATAAGTGATATCAATATTCCACCAATCATTTACCTTGTTTTTAGATGCGAGAGCAAATTTAATACGCGGGATAAGATGGTTAATATTACCAGAACCAAAATCCGGATAATGTTTTCCAGCAGATTTTAACCATGGAATAACCGCATCAGAGTAAGAAGTATTAATAACTATTGCCTTTGATTCCGCTTTACCATAGGCATCCATAATATTCTTAGTATATTTAATTGACAAGGGAGTCCAAATACCATATGCTCTGAAATTTGACCATGAGATACTACCATATTTAAGCCCCGAATACGCTCTACTTGAGTTAACAATAATATCAGGATCACACTCGAAAAGAACTTTTGAAATAGAATCTACTTCGTTCAAGTCAATACCTGCCTTTATTATAATGTTAGTTTTATTCTGACGTCGAATCAGAGATGCCACTTTTATAATATTGACATCCATTTCAATTTTATCCAAAGATCGTCCCACAATGATGATTTCAATGTCAGGATCACCGGTAGACATAAGATAATCGAGAAGATAGTTTCCAACGCTACCCAAACCGATAATCATTATTTTAATTTTTTTATGCTCCAAACATTTTTGTTTGAGGAGATTTAATTTATCGTTCAATGATTGCATATCTAAATACATTATGTTCAATTTGTTAATTCATCAAAGACCTAACTTTTAAATAATCTGCAACAGTATTGCAATTAAACCAATCAGGAAATGCAACGATTTCATATTCATTATTATTCATATTGCCAAAATAAGATTGAATAATTTCAAGATTAGTACCTTGCAACTGTTTGGCTGAAAGAGTATTCACCGCTTGATGTAAAATATCAGAAGAAATAAACTTCCACATTTGTCCACTATTAAAAATAGCCTTAAAAGCCTCAGGGATAATCAATGTATTATGATTAGTATCATACAAATACCTAGGTTTATCATCGGCATTTATATACAATGCTACGGCTTTATTAGCAAAAATAGGTTCTCGATTAATAGTAATAACATTCTTAGGTGAATCATATAGTTGTTTAAAAGTATCTGCTTTAAAAAACAAGTCACCTTCAACAAAAGTAACTTCACCAAATTCTTTTATAGCTTCAATTCCTTTAAACAAACTATATCCAGAACCAAAATCTTTAAAATGTTCGTTATAAACTAGTTGAATTTTATCATGATATTCTCGGAGTTCATTTTTAATAAATTGTTCTAATTTATCAAAACAATAACCGCCAACAATTATATACTTGTCGTAATCTCCACAATTATTAAACAACTGATAAAGAAGGCTAAATCGAGGATTATCGATATAATACAGACATTTTAAAGTATCCTCCTCAGTGTCACGATTAAAACGAGTAGCTGTACCAGCGACTGTTATTATTAAATATTTCATTTTTCAATACTATTTACACACATTGTAAGACCTTCATCTAAAGTGATAATAGGAGACCAATGTGTTCGTGAGCGAATTTTTTCAGTGTTTAAAAGTCGACGTTCAGGATCAGACTTTCTATACCCTTCAAATTTGATTTCCACATTATTGATTCCCATCTTGTCTGCTATTTTTTTAACAAGATCAATAATGGTAATCTCTTCATTGGTAGCAACATTATAAACAGTGCCATCCAATGCAGTTTCAGAAGTAATCAATTCCATAACTGCACGACAACTATCTATATTATGCAAAAAAGTACGCTTATTAACCTTTGAATTCTCTAAAAGCGTAACAACATTATTAACAAGAAGATTATCAATAATATGAGGAATAATATGATCTGCGAAACGTTCATGTTTGCTATATACATTGGCAAAACGAATAGAACAACCTTTAATACGTTTTTTGTCAACCGCATCCTTCATAAAAAACTCGGTCATTAACTTTCCACAAGCATAACTTGTTCGTTGACTATGTTCTGCAGTTGACATTGCCAAAAAATCACTTTCACGTACTCCACCGTTCTCATTCCACGACTGCATTGAATAAACTTCTGAAGTTGAACAATTAATGTATGTATCAGCATGTAATGCTATAGCACGCTCCAAAAAATCTTTCATAGCCAACACATTGGTTTGAAATGTATGTTCTACTTCATAGAAATGTTTGGTATGAACTACAGCAGCACAATTGATGAATACTAACTGTCCATCACATTCAGATTTTAAGACATCAATGGTTTTACAAATATCGTTCATCTGAGATGCATTGTTAATATCATAGTTATAAAATGAAAACAATGGATTATCAACAATATCTTTCACAGTTTCAATAGAACTTGCAAAAAAGTTATCAAATCCAACAACAGCATGTCCTTGAGACACAAACTGCCTCGACAATTCGCTACCTGTCATTCCTGTAGCGCCACTAATTACATATAAATTTTTCATATTCCAAACTGCAATCTAGTTTTATAAAAATCGTCAACATTATTACTGAAGTCCCTTTGTTCTTCTGTATAATCATATTTTAATTTCACAAATTCACAATTTTCATTACAAGTATCAAAAACTACAAACTGTGAAAAAGGATTAATATTGCGTGGCTGTCCTACTGAGCCTGGATTTATAAAAATCGTCTTTTTTTGAAATCGTGTATTTTGGTTATCTGAATTAAAATACATTTCATAATAAAGAGGTCGATGTGAATGCCCCATAAATACGACTTCATAATCTGCATAAGCGGACAAATCATTAGAGCAATTGAATTTGCCCCAATAAATATCGTCTATTGTTCCATGCACAGCCAAAATATGTTTACCATCAACATAGAAATCGTTTTTACCATCATTAGTCATTTGAGACACAAGATAGTTTTCACTTTCGCGGGTAAGAATTGATTTGGTAATTTTAGCACATTCTACACCGCGAGAAGAAGAAAAACGACTAAAATCATTATTGATAATGGCATTTTCATGATTTCCATAAATATTGCACACTATTGGAATAGTCATATTAGAAATCATCTCAACCACTTCATTAGAATGTGGACAATAATCTATTAAATCACCTAACAAAGCCACACAATCTATGTGGACATCTTTGATATAATCTAAGACGGTTTTAAATGCTGCCCTATTACCGTGAATATCAGACAAAACAAGTAACTTCATCGCCGTAAAAATTCCATTAATGCTTTTTTGTTTTCTTGAGGAGTTGTTGTTGGACGCCCCAAATCCTTACGGTTACCCTTCTTAACTTTGACTTCCAACAAAACCGGACCTTCAAGATCAGAAATTTGAGAAAGATACTGTTTTAATTCATTCTGATTATCTATACTGATTGTTGATTTATACCCAACAGCCATAGCGATTGCTGGCAAATTGATTTTTAAGCCCACGGTTGGTTGCCCACCAACACTATCATGAGCTCCATTATTGAAAACTACATGAACTAAGTTTTTAGGATTCTTATCAGCCACTATCGCCATACTACCCATGTGCATAATAGTGGCGCCATCACCATCAAAGCACCATACACGACGATTAGGTTGAGCTAAAGCAATTCCAAGTGCAATCTGTGATGCGTGACCCATACTACCAACAGTGAGAAAATCACGTTCGTGTTCTTGACCTTTGGATTCACGATACTCAAAAAGTTCACGGCTGATCATTCCGGTCGTACTAACGATACAATCCTTTTCACCGAGTACAGAAGCAACGGTTTGAATGGCTTCTTCACGACTCATTGTATAATTGTTCTGCTCGTTAGTTTGTAGTTTGTAATCCTCAAATGTATCTTTCTCTATCACCAACGCATATACTTCATTTCGCTTGAGTGCATCAATGGCTTTAACAATCTGCTTTTTGGCTTTTTCTTCTTCTTTACTCAAAACATCGTAATTGATACCCATGGTATTCAACAAACCAGTAGTTATCTTGCCTTGCTTAATATGCTGTGGTTCATCGTGAACACCCGGTCTTCCACGCCAACCAATAAGCAATAACACTGGGATATTATACACTTCAGGATCAGTAAGAGAAGCAATAGGATTAATAATATTCCCCTCACCACTATTCTGCATATAAACGCATGCAGGATGTCCGGAGGCCAAATAATGTCCTGCGGCTAAACCAATTGCTGCACCTTCATTGGCTGCAATAATATTGTGTTGTGCATCCAAATGATCTGTAATGTAAGCACAAATATTTTTTAACAACGAATCGGGTACTCCCGCAAAACAATCAATATTGTTAGAAACCAACAAATCGATAAAAAAAGAAGGTTTAATCATCTGATTTTTATTTTGTTCCAGGTATAAGTTCTAAGATTTCTTTAATAGGCATACACATATCATTAACTTCCAATGAACGTTCTGCCTGAAGTATTGTTTCTGCACATTTTTTCATTGCAGGATAAGAAGCTCTAAGCATATGATTAGCGTAAATGATAATATTTGCTCCCCATTCGCCCAATTCTTTTTCGGTAAATTGGTTGTATGTTGTAGGAACTAACACTATTGGAATGTTCTTATAAACTTCGCGGAATTTTACACAGAACTCTTTGATGTCCATACCGCTTTTATCCTTTGAATGAATCATAACGCCATCTGCGCCAGCCTTAACTGCCGCAAATGCCTTGGTTATTGCCTCATCAACGCTGTATCCCGCAATAATTTCTTCTATGCGGGCAATTATCATAAAGTCTTTTGTAACTTGTGCGCGTTTCCCTGCACTGATTTTTTCACAAAATTCTTCTTCGGTAGCCAAAACTTGTTTAGCTTCTGTTCCAAACAATGAGTTTTTCTTCAATCCTTTTTTATCCTCTATGATTACAGCACTTACACCATTGCGTTCCAAAGTTCTGACCGTAAACACAAAATGTTCGGGAATGTCGCCGGTATCACCATCATAAATAATAGGTTTTGTGGTACATTCAAGAATGTCGGTGAGCGACTGCATACGGGTTGTTAAATCTACTGCCTCAATATCAGGTTTACCTTTTGAAGTTGAGTCGGTCAAAGAAGACGACCACATACCGTCAAATTGATGCACGCCATCTTCTTTAATAACCTCTGCGTGTTCAGCAATAAGTCCTGAAAGTCCAGAATGTGCCTCAAGAATTCTTACAATAGGTTTTGCTGCAAGAAGACGGCGTAATGCGGCACGGCGAATATCAGGTGTTGTACCTATACTTTTAGCATTTTCAGCTAATGCAGTAGAATTTATTCCTTGTGTATAAGGTATTTCTATAACCTTGCCGCCCCACTCTTTCATTACCTTGAAACATTCTTCACGGATAGCGGAAAGATAATTAGATTTCCAATCATCACCGTGAATCATAAAGTCGGGTTTATACTTTTTGAGGTTTTCTACATAGCTCCATTCTTCTTGTGGAACAACCTTAAAAACACCTTTTATGTTTTCTACAACTTGTTTGCGCTGTTCGTAAGTGAGGTAAGGCAACCGTTTATGCGTAACTATTGCACTATCGGTGAGTAGTCCGATAATTAAATCGCCATACTTTGCGCCTTCATTGATAATGTTGATAATACCGGGATGAATAATATCGCCGGTAATACCAAGATAAACTGATTTTGACATAAAATACAACTTAAATAATTAAATAGAAATCTCTTCTAATATTTTTCGAGAAACATTCGGATAATTAATTGCTAACTTTTGAGTTACAAATAAATTTCTTTTCTCTCTTAAAGAATCATTACCAGAAACAACTACATCATCAATAAATTTAATAATTTCTTGTTTATTCGTTGCTATATAGTGATTCTCCAAACATTTTTCCCCTAATGAAGAAAAAATATTCTTATTTTCCTTTTTAGAGACAAAACATGCAGGATGTCCAGTATAAAGATATTCCATAATAAATGATGCACAATCATGAATAATAGCATCAGAATTGACAAAAACATCAAAATAATCACCACCAAAAGAATAATCAATACCTAATGACTTAATATCACTAATATAGTTATCAACTTGTTCGTTTGTCCAAAAACCTTCATTAACCAAATTTACAAATAGCAAAGGATGTGGGCGAAAAACGAAGTCAATATCAGGATAACGTTTGGGCAATTCCAAAATAAAATCCGACAACACAAGAAAATTAGAGAGAGGCAAGGCCTTATTAGATATAGTATGATGTGGTGCTATGATAATACGTCTTTGGGAAGAATTAATCTCTGTACACTTAGCAAACGAATCCATTTTGGCATAGCCAGACAAAACGACATTACGTCCTTTATACAATTCATACTTTTGATAATCTTTATATGTATACTTTGTTTCTGCAAAAACTTTCCAAAAAAGACTAATTTCAAGCATCGGCATAACTATTTGGCTCCCGTATTTATCAACATAAGTACCATAACTCATATATATTGGCAAAACATTCCTTGTTGACAAATATTCAATACCATGAACCCTATTTACCATTGCATCGTATGGATTGGCACAATAAATAATATCAAATTGTTCCGAAACATCTAAAAATTCTCCTATTTTTTCATCATAACCATCAACAACATATTCAGCACCATATTTATTTACAAAAAATGCTTTTGTTTTTTTGTATTGTTCCTTCAAGTGAACATCCCCTCTGCTAACATCAGGACATATTATAATTTTCGGGGAATAATGTTTCAAATCGTCAAGCATCAAATCCATCAACCCGTATGCGCCAAATGTAGAATCATACACAACGTATGAAGCAAAACGCAATGGTCTGTCGCCTCTGTTTTTTATTCGTTCGGCAACTTCTTTATAATGTTCATGCGTTTTTTCTATGAGGGGGCGATATTTTATTGCCCTATATTTGCGTTGTGCAAAAAAATAAAGCGAATGATACCAAACCATAACAAATTTTGGACAGATTTTTTTTATCACGGATTTTATCATTACGTTTAATTTTAATATTTATTGATAACCCTTACCACTTCTGCAGCCTCGTCCAATGTCAAGACCGGACTAATAGGCAGACTGAGTTCTTGGTTGTGAATCTTTTCCGTTGTTGGCAACGTGATTCCATTCCAATCCTTGTAACATTCCTGCTTGTGCGGCGGAATGGGATAGTGGATGAGTGTTTGGATTCCGTTGTCTTTAAGATATTGCTGAAAATCATCGCGTTGTTCGCAGAACACTGGGAACAGGTGATAGACATTTTGCGCGTCGCCCAATCGAGTCGGCAAGGTGATTTTTGGATTGTTGATATTTTCGTAATAATATGCGGCAATCTTCTGACGGCAAGTATTATCTTCGTCCAAATGTTTGAGTTTTACGTCCAAAACAGCGGCCTGAATCTCGTCCAAACGCGAATTTCTGCCGCAATATTTAAAGACGTATTTCTTTTGCGAACCGTAGTTTGCCAATGCACGGATACATTCGGCAAGTTGCTGATTGTCCGTAGTTACCGCGCCAGCATCGCCCAATGCACCGAGATTTTTGCCGGGATAGAAACTATGTCCGGCGGCGTCGCCAAGCGAACCTGTCCTTTTGTCTCCAAAACGACAGCCGTGTGCCTGAGCATTGTCCTCGATGAGTTTGAGATTGTATTTTTTGCAAAGTGCGCCAATCTTTTCTGTGTATGCACAACGTCCGTAGAGGTGGACAATCATAATGCCCTTTGTTTTGGACGTGATTCGTTCCTTGATTTTGGTATCATCAATCTCCAAATTGTCAAACGTCGGTTCCACCAGAATGGGCTTCAGATTGTTTTCCGTAATGGCGAGGATTGAGGCGATGTAAGTGTTGGCAGGGACAATGATTTCGTCACCGTCATTGAAAACGCCCAACTCCTTGTACGCCCTTACAATCCATATTAGCGCGTCCAAACCGTTGGCAACGCCGATGCAATACTTTAAGCCAATGTAATTTGCGTAGTTATTTTCAAAGGTTTCGTTCTCCTTGCCTTGGAGATACCAACCAGACAATACAACACGCTCCACTGCCGCCTTAATTTCGTCAAAATATTTGGCGGTGATGGATTTTAAAGATAAAAACGGTATTTGCATAATTTAAATTTTTCTGATAAATTTCGCAGGATTACCAAACCAAACTTCACCTGCCGGTACCGACTTGGCAACAACGCTCCCCGCTCCAATCATTGCATTTTCTCCAATAGTAATACCGGCGAGAATCGTTGAGTTAGCACCAATGCTTGCTCCATTTTTTATCAATGTTCTTGATAATTTCCAATTTTGATTTTTGGAACGCGGGAATAAATCATTCGTAAATGTTACGTTAGGACCTATAAATACATCATCGTCAATTGTTACTCCGTCCCAAAGTTGAACGCCACTTTTAACAGTAACATTGTTACCTATTGTAACATCATTTTCTATAAGAACATTGGCACAAATATTACAGTTGTTACCAATTTTTGCATTTGGAAAAATAACACAAAACTGCCATATATTTGTATCGTTACCAATGTTTTCTGATTTGCAGTCAGCAAGCGGATGAATCATAATTAGTTTAGTTCCAAAGATTTCAAAAAATCATCATAATTTCTGATGTATTCTTTCTCATCGTAATATTCACTTGCGAGAACAACGAGTTTGCATCCATATGAAAAATCGTGCATTTCACGCCACATATTTTTACCGATGTAAAGACCAACATCAGGTCGGTTCAATAGAACTTGTTCGCGTTTCTTGCCATCGTCAAGAATAAATCTGCACGCACCGTCCATAGCGATGATTATCTGTTCCAAATCCTTATGTGCATGAAATCCTCGTGCTTCATTAGGCAACGTGTCAAACATATAATAAATACGCTTGATTTCAAACGGCACGTTTTTCAGACTTTCCAATGAAATAAGTTTGCCACGCCTGTCGCCGTGAATGTCCAAATCCAAAAGACGATAATTCATAATACGATAGTTTTTATTATAAGAAGTATGTCTTCCCTCCCCCTAAAAAGACTTTCAGAGGTTTTTTTTGGGGGGCAGGAAAATGAAATTCAAAGTTTATTTCGTCCGTATAGATTGCTCCACAGAGTCTTTTAAAACTCAAGATTTCAAATGCAAAATTAGCATTTATATTTGAAACTGCCCGTTAAAAAAATGTTAAAATCATAAAATATTTTTTTAATAGTTTTTTAGATAAAATTTTAAGGAAAATTATTATCTTTGTCCCAAAATTTTTTAAGATGAATAACGAACAAAACATTAATAATCAGGATAATAAATCCGATTTGAGAGAAAAAGATTTCCATGAAATCGTGATGAAACAGTATGAACTGATTAATTCCCAGTTCAATACAATCCGTCAAATGCAAATTGACCAAGAGGAACGGGATGCTGAATTTGACCTTTCACGACTTATTCCGGGCTTTTTAAGAAAGAAAAAAGACAACGGAGAAAACTTGCAAAGCGAAACCCAAGAAAAGAAACAGTCTGTTTTTAGCCGCTTTTTCGATTTCTTATTGCTCGTTTTCGCCAAAAACATTATACTGATTGCAGGATTTGCAGTTGTAGGTATAATCTTAGGTGCGATAACATATTTCAAAGCGGAAAGAGTATACGACAGCACAATCAGATATTCTTCGGGTATTATTACCCATGATTTTTATGAGGGAAGCCTAAAAGAACTCGGTACAATAGCGATTAATGCGCCAGAATATTTAGCAACAAAACTCAATATAGATAAAGAAGATGCTATTAAAATAAAAAACATAAAATTCAAAGTATACGAGGGATTCACTAGAACAAAAAAACGTCAGGTAAACGATACTGTTATTGAGGAATACACTTATTTTCCTTTTTTTGACGTAGTACTCTCCGTTACTGATAACTCCGTTTTGGATGCAGCAGAAAAAGGTCTGACCGAATATCTCGGCAATTCGTCTTACGTTGACGACCGTCTGAAAAGTTTATCTGTCGGTTTTAGGACACAATTAGAAGATATTGAAAAACAGTTATCCAATATGGATTCTATCACACAAGCTGCTATCAGCCACATGAACGGTAGCAAAGAGAATCAATTCTTCGTTAAAGAAACCGGTCTTGACGGCAAAGGTCTTATCCTCAACCAAACTGAACCCGTCGGCGGAATCATAACGTCTGTCATCAACGAAAGCAAAGCGTCAACCGCACAAAAAGCATTACTGACAGAACAATTAGCCGATATTGATAACGACAGATTCAAACTCATCGAAAGCCACTCTGTCAGCAACAAACCATCGTCGCCAACCCTGAAAACGGTAATTATCTACGCCGTAATATGGAGCATCTTAGGTTTTGTTGCAGCATTGATAAAAATTACTTTCTTAAAACTCAAAAACAGAGTTAAAGAATTAGAAAAAGCAACAAAATAAAAAAAGCGGGATTTACCCGCTTTTTTTATTTCATATAAAAGTGTGTTAATTTCAAATCCCTATCTCTTGAACTTGTTCCCACGTAAACCAAGAAATTACCCGGTTCAAAAACCTTCTGCATATCCTGATCATAAAAAGTTAAATCATCTTTCGTCAATTCAAATTCTACTTGGGAACTTTCTCCCGCTTTCAGCCAAACTTTCTTAAAGGCTTTCAACTCTTTAATAGGACGGACAACACTCGCAAACTCGTCCCTTATATAAAGTTGAACAACTTCCGCTCCGTCTACCGAACCTGTATTTTTTACAGTAGTTGTTATCTTAACCGCTTTGCTTTGCGTCAAGGTGTCGCGGCTAATTTCAGGAGAAGAAACCTCAAAAGTCGTATAACTCAAACCGTAACCAAAAGGATAAACCGCATGATTTGTCGGAGGCTCCCAAGCATTTTCAACATAAGAATAAACATTTTTAACCGTGTCAAATACATACGGAAAAATCGTATCGCCACGGTCTTCAAAAACATAACTTCTAAAACGGTTGGGCTTCATATTGTAATAACACGGCAACGCTCCAACAGAAGCAGGCATCGAAACCGAAAGTTTACCCTCAAAATTATATTTTCCGAACAAAACGTCAGCAACCGCATTACCGCACTCTTGTCCCAAATAAAAACACTGAACCAAAGAATTAGAATTGTCACGGGCAGGTTTCAGATTGAGCGGTCGTCCGCCGAAAATAAGCGTAACAATAGGTTTGCCAGTCTTTTTAAGTTCTTGATTCAGACGATTTTGAAAGCCCAACAACTCCAAATCGTCGCGGTCGCCACGGTGATTTTCACCCCACGCCTCACGAGAATATGACACGTTTTCGCCCATGCACAAAACCACAACGTCAGAAGTTTTGGCAACAGCAACAGCCTGACTGATAAGTTTTTGCGCTGTTTGTTCTGAAATCAAGACCTGATTGTCGTTTTTCCAAAAAGCAGCGGCTGAATCCGAGAGACGGCAACCTTCGGCATACTCAACTT
>Ga0326514_10001008_pt1 | contig 18569 bp, 21 predicted proteins | sample 3_2548_0518_D_FD_203653 | JGI IMG/M metagenome (GOLD analysis project Ga0326514, IMG submission 203653) | Bovine rumen microbial communities from UC Davis, California, United States - 3_2548_0518 | ecosystem: Host-associated > Mammals > Digestive system > Stomach > Rumen | place: USA... | reverse complement strand
CTATCCACGAGTTGATTCCTACCTTGCACGAGGGTCTCGGACTTCCCCAGGGACTTGGCATCGTTACCGGCGTTGAAGGCAACGAACTGTGGCCTGTAAGCATCAACGACGTGGAGATGGAAGAGCCCGGCGAAGTCGAGGCACTCAACGACCAGATTCTCGAGTTCGAGAAGATTGTTCCTGTGCAGAACCGCGTAGGCTTGAAGGTGCCCGTGTCTAACATGGCCATCGACAACGCTGCATTCGACCTCATGGCATTCGTGCAGACCAAGTTCACCATCGCTCTCCGTGAGTATCTCGCTAAGAAGATTTACTCGCAGGCAGGTTGGGCAAAGAACAAGGGTCCATTCTCTGGCATGACAGCACAGAACATCGAACTCGGTGCTAACGCTTACAAGAACATCCTCGCTGCTGTTGCTGCTTTCTCTGACAAGGGCTTCTATGAGGGCAACGTGTGCATCTCTATGGACCGCGTGACTGAGGCAGAACTCAAGGCAACTCCGAAGATTGCAGGTGCTGCTGGCGGCTTCGTAATCGAGAACGGCCTCTGCGCTGGTTATCCTTACACCGTGAGCCACTTCGTGAACCGCACACTCAACTCTGCTGGCAAGTTGGTTCCAACTTCTGACCGCTTCATCGAGATTGGTTACTGGGAGTTCTTCGCTCTCCAGCAACACGGTCAGGTTCGCATGGTGGTAGATCCAATCACTCTCGCTGACAAGAACGTGACACGCGTCATTCTCAACACCGCTTGGTCAATGACTGACCTCTCAGTTTATATCAACGGTGCGGACAACGAGTCACAGGCATTCGGTCTCTTCAAGGTTGTAGAGTCTGAGGCAAGCGAGGGCTAAGCACTTCCTCATAGTTTTCTTAATAGGATGCCGGGGCGTGCGGCTCCAATGCGCAGCAAAGGAATGACTGCCGCCTCGGTTTTTAATACTCGCAAAGATATGAGTCTTCAGACAGACATAGTATTCGTCAAGGCGTTACGCTCGAATGCGGAACTTATCCAGCAGTTGCCCGCTGGCGATGTTTATAACACCACCATCGCTCTGCCGGATGAGGAAGCAGAAAACGCACCGCTGCCCTACGTCATCGTTAGTTTTGACGGACTGAATAACCAGGACACGACGAAGGACTCCTCGTATGAGGGACTGACCGACACCGTGACCATCGGTATTGAGATAGCCGCAGAGACACGACCGCAACTGGCAGCACTTGCCATCATGGTGAGAAAGACGATTGCAGCGTACTTCGCCGAGCATGTGCAAGACGTGCAAGACGAGGACTATGCGCTAATACCCAACGCCTACACCACGTCGGCGCAAGGGGTACAGTACGACTCGCTGAAGCCATGCTTCTGGCAAAGACTTTCATATCAATGTGACACTAACCCAGACGAGTAAGACTATGGCTAAGAAGGAAAATGCAACACAGTTTCCCGTCACCCTCACAGCGGCAACGCGTGAGGAGTTGGCGGTGAAGTTTGACGAACTGAAAGACCAGCATGCTGGTGAGACTCTCATTGCAGGTTGCGTCGCTCGTAGCAAGGACGACGGCACATTCAAGATAACAATTACTAATATTTAATAATTGACACAATGGCAACACTTAAAGGACAGAATATACGTGTTTTGCTTCAAGACGGCACGAAGTTTAAGGTGGTGGGCAAATCGACAAACGCCACCATCACCCTGACGGGCAACACCGAGGACGCGAGCACGAAGGACGATGTGGCGATGGCAGCGAAGCCAGAGGTGGTTTCAAAGTCGTGGAGCGTCAGCGTTGAGTCGCTCGACGTGACCGATGCTGGTGCAATCCTCACCGCTGTTAAGTCGCTCACTCCGTTCACCTTGATCTGGGATGAGGTGTCAGCCGCTGACAACCAGACGGCACTCGCTGCTACGTTCGCTCGTAAAGGCACGGCGTACTTGAACGATGTGACCTTCGCTTGGAACGACCGCGAGAACAGCACCAAGTCTTTGCAATTCACCGGTAGCGGCCCACTGGAGAAACTCTCGACAGCCCCGACAATGGAACTCGTTACTGTTGACGGTGCTTACACCAAGGGACAATTTGTTCGTCTCTTCCTGAGCAGCGACAACTCGACCACACCGGCAAAGGTTATTGCAGCCGCGAAACAACTCTCTCTGCATGTCAGCATGACCCTCGAAGACGCTACGACAAAGGACACCACAGGCGACTGGCAGATTCAAGAGCCGACGGCCCTGAGTTATGACATCTCGACAGGTGCACTCGTTCGCAGCGGTGAGACCGTCACCAGCAGTGTGGCAGCGCAAGACCTTGCAAGCATTGAGGACATCTACGAGGCATCAGTGCCCGTAAAATGGCAGATTGCAAACGTTAGCGGTGCAAACAACCGCACAAAGGGCGCGGTAATCGTTAGCGGCTCCGTGACAATCACCTCGCTCACTCTGAACACGCCCAACCGTGCGAATGCCGACTACTCAGCCACACTCAGCGGCTACGGCATCTACACCGTCGGAGCGTAAAATAAAGCCCACCCCTAACCCCTCCCAAAAGGAGGGGAAAAGGGAAGGCAAGAATCCATTAAAAAAAAGAAAACTATGATAACAAAAACAATTACCATCGCAAATAAAGAGGTGACGCTGGCATACTGCTACGCCACCGAAATAGCATTTCAGAGATACACCGGCACAGGTTTGGAGAACTTTGACGCGACGAACTCTGAGCATGTGGTGTATCTTGTATTGTCAGCCGTGCTCGCTTATAACGAGGCGACGAAGAAGGCACCAGAGGATGCGCCAATCAAGGACACCGATTTGATGTATGAGGCAAAGCCCGCCGACCTCGTGCTTGCCCTCGCCACCGTCTTCGAACTACGCAAACAATGGTACGAAGTGCCTGACGGCGACACCGCCGAGAAAGCCGAAGAGGAGGACAAAGGAAAAAACTGACAAGCACCTACGACATCTATCAGTTGCTCGTAGGTGAAATAGGAATAGAACGCCATGTGTTCCTGTATGACCTTCAGTTTTGGGAGATTCGGCGAATAGTGAAGGGCTACCGCCGTCGTGACATCCTGAAGTATCAACTCCTTCGACTTTGTGCTTATATGAGTTGTTTCTCGATGCGCGACGCGGAAGGCAAGAAACCTGAAGACTGGCTTCCGTTCTCCTTCGACAAGGAAGACATCGAGACGGCACCGCCGATGGAACAGAAAGACATCGACGATTTGCAGGCTCTAATGGATAGCATCAATAAGACAAAGAATTTTTCGACTACGAATTAAACGAATTTCTCTAAAAATTAATTTATCGGCACGTGTCAGTTTTAAATTGGCAAAAGCCGATGAAAGTAAACCCCCGACCGCCATTCGGGGGTTTTTCAGTATGGCAAAGACCGAGATACACTTTGAGATATTGGAGAACCAGCGCAAGTTGCTGGAGGCTCTCGCAACCGTAAACCCGAAGACACACGAGGAGTTGCGGAAGGTTATCGGCGCGGAGTTGCGCAAGGCCCGCAATGAAGTGGCGAAGAGTGCCAAGTTCAAGAGCGACCCGCGCGAAGCATCGAGAGCCGTCCGCCGTTCGGTGTATGACAAGATTCTCGGCGGTAACGTTAATATCCTGAACTCACGCCGTGCGCACGGTGTCACATCGTATGTTCCCGTCCGCAAACTCGACGCAAATCCCAAGCAGAGAGGCGGCAACAGGGTAAAACGAAGCCCTAAGACTCAACGCTACATGGATTACGAAGGCCGTGACCGTGGTTTTATCCTTCGCTTTGTTAACAGCGGAACATACAAGGCAAACCCGCGAAGCACGCGCCTCGGTAATCGTGGCACCATCACCCCGCGCAACTGGTTTACGAATGCCGGACAGCAGCAGATGCAAGCACTCACCCAGCGTCTCAGTCGCATAATTGACGAAGAATTCAAGAAATTAATCACGCAATAATATATGGCAGACTCAATACTTCGCCTCCGAGTAGAGGACAAAGAATACAACGCGTCGTTGAAGCAGGCGCGACAGGGCTTGTTGGCACTCCAGCAGGCCTTGCAGCAGTCTGGTGCCACCTTCCAGCACGTCGATAAGGCAACCGTAGAATATGCCCGTGGACTTGGCCGAATGGAGACAACAGCAAAGACCGCGAAGGGGCGCATCGGTGAGATGACATCAGCGTTCACAGACCTTCGCATGCAATACAAGCAGCTGAGCGATGCGGAGAAGAATTCGCCGTTTGGCAAAGCCATGAATCAGTCGCTTAATGAACTGCGAGGGCGCATCCAGGAGACCAAGAAACAAATGTCTGACGTTGACAATGAACTGAAGGCGGCAAAGGTAGATACAACCGACTTTTCAGGTGTCATCGGAGAACTTGGCAGCAAGCTCGGAGTGTCCTCAGAACTTATGGGTGTGCTTACCACCGGCACGATGGGATATGCAGCCGCAATCGGTGCAAGTGTCACCGCCGTTATTGCCGCGACAAAGGCGTGGGTTGACTATAACAGCGAACTGGCAAAGCAGACACAAATAACCACCGTCACCACAGGACTGTCAGGCAGCAACGCTGGCGACATGACATCCTTTGGCCGTTCAGTCGCTTCAACATACGGCGTGGACTTCCGAGAGGTAATCAATGCTGCCAACACTCTGATGCAGCAATTTGGCAAGAGTGGCGAAGAAGCGATGCAAATTATCCGCGACGGCATGCAAGGAATGGTGCAAGGAGACGGACCTAAACTGCTCTCCATGATTCAGCAGTATGCGCCGTCTTTCCGCGACGCGGGCATCAGCGCACAGCAACTGGTGGCTATTATCCAGAACTCCGAGGGCGGCATCTTTACCGACCAAAACATGAACGCCATCGTGATGGGCATTAAGAACATCCGACTGATGACTAATGCCACCGCCGAGGCGTTGCAAAAGGTTGGCATCAACAGCGAGGAGATGACGCAAAAGTTGAACGACGGTTCCATCACTATCTTCGACGCTATGCGCCAGGTGTCAGAGGCTATCGAAAGGACGGGCACAAGCAGTCAGGCGGCTGGCGAAGTGATGCAGCAGGTGTTCGGACGGCAAGGAACAGCAGCCGGCACCAATCTCGGAAAAGCCATCGCAACTCTTAACACCAACCTCGACGAGACCAAACGACAGACAGGTTCCCTGGGTGAAGAGTTCTCGAAATTGCAAAAATCAAGTGAAGACCTCGAAAACGCTATGCGTGAATGCTTCGGCTTCACGGAAATAGACGACCTCGAAGCAAAACTTCGTACCACCTTTAACAACTCGCTGACAAAGGTTGTTGACGGTGTTGCCAAATTAAAGACTATATGGGAAGAATTTGAAAACCTCGTTGGACGTAATGTCGCAGCGAACGCCTTCAAATTGTTGGCGGCACGCATCACCCAAATGCTCCACCCAATGATGCTGTTGTATAATGAGGCGGCTAAATTGTTCGTCTTGTTTGGCAGCGACAGCGGACGCGGCGGCAATAATTGGTTCGGGAAGGTTGGGGGCTCTATACAGTCATTCACCGACCAAATGGTGCTTGCTGCCAAAGGAGAGATTGGCGGCGGTGGCGGCGGTTATGTACCACCAGCACCAACGACAGGCGGTGGCGGCGGCGGTCGTGGCGGTCGTGGTGGCAGAGGCGGCGGCGGTTCGTCAAAAACCGAAAAAGAACTGACCATTCAGCAGCAAATCGCGAAACTGGAAAAAGAAGCACTCACGGCAACCGACGAGCGTCGAGCCGAGATTGCGAAGACCGTCCAGGAACTCGACAAGGTGCTGGAGAAGCAGAAGAAAATCACAGAGGAACTGCACAAAGGTAAAGAAGTCAAAACAGAATACGAGGGTAAGGGTGTGTTTACTGCTATGCCCGAATCTACAGACTTCGCCGACAGCGACACTCGCTCACCCAGCGAGAGAATGAGAGACAGCGTGCTCGCTGCTATGAGCGACAAGGCTATGGCTGTGGACGAGGAGACCATGCGCACACTGATGCAGACCTCCATTGAGAACGGCATCGACGGCATTGATTGGGACTCCATAAACGAAATGATGTGGGAGGGGATGGATATTCCTAACGACGTATGGGAGAAATTACAGGAGCAATTCAATGAGAAACTGAAAAGTCTCGGAAAAGACCCCCTCGACATTGACTTCTCGACCGGCAAGAAGAAGGAAAAGAAAGACGACAAGAAAGGTGACGGCACCGTTGGTCAGGACGTTTCAAAAATTGTGAACAGCGTGAGCAGCATCGTGTCGGGCCTCAATTCCCTGGGCATTGATGTACCAAACGGGATTACAAAGATGATAGGTGTCATGCAACTCATTCTCGGCATCACCTCGGCTATTCAGACAATACTTGTAGTGATGGGAGTGAAATCTTCAATTCCTTTCTTCTCTAACGGTGGACTTGTCGGGCGGGCTGCGGGCGGCATGCTTATACCGGGCAACTCATTCAGCGGCGACAACCTGCGTATGCCTGCCGTCGGTGGCGGTGTCATCGGAGTGAATAGCGGTGAGTTAATCCTGAATCGAGTCCAACAAGGTGTGCTGGCGAATGCTTTGAGTGGGAACGCATTTGACAACCTTGAACTGACAGCCTCGCTGAACGGTGAGGATATTGTCTTCGCGATAGACAACGCCAGCCGCAGAAGGGGCAAAGGCACAATGGTAAGACTAAGAAGATAAGATATGGATTTCAGCGGATACGGAATAAAGTGGCGCACGTCTTTTAAAGACCTGAATGGGCAGACCATCGTAGTGGACATCTACGAAGACGGCTGGTCATCAGACCCTATCATGTTGACGGCAGGGCGTGACCCTCTGGAGACAGAGTGGGACGACACACAGGACATCATGACACCGCTGCGAATGGGTAGCGGTAATCTTCGCGTGATTAACGAGGGCAACCTCGACGGACTGATGCCCACCAACACCTTCCAGCATCTTGTGAAGGTGAGCGTGGGCGGCATTGTGAAGTGGGTAGGATTTATCCAGACGCAGCAGTTCTCGCATGAGATGTTTCTGCCACTCGACACGGCAACGTATGGACTTAACGACATGCTGAGCGGTCTCGACACCATTGACATGGACAGAACGGTTGACTATACGCTTCAGACGTTCGGCTCGCTGCTCTTGGAAATGCTCAACCAGATGGGCGGACTTATTGACAGCATCCTCTTTCCTGCTGTATGGGGGAATAAGGCCAGCGACACCGACAAACTGGCGTGGCTCAACATTCAGGCACAGCGCATGAATTTCTTCACAGAGAACGATGGCGAGAACGACGAAGACGAAGACTACCAGAGATATGACACCATATCCTATGCCGAGGTGCTGAGTGAGATTTGTGCGCTCATGGGCTGGACGGCGATGATGCGCGGCAGCACGCTCTGCCTAATGGACAACTGGACGGCAATGTACCGCCGCATGACGATGGCACAGTTGCAGGCATACGTCAGCAGCGGCACCGTAGCATACACCACACAGACAATAAGGCCAAGACAGATGAGTTCGCTGTCTTTTGGCGCACTACACCAGAAGACTACACAGTATCCGGCATTCCGCAAGGTGAAGGTGAGAGGTGAGGTAAACTCTTTTGACACGTCTAACATAGAACTTGGCATCGACACTTCATACACCTACATCCGCCAGCGAGACATGGACTACAACCGCATCAGGTTTCTCAAAGAACTTGTCTATCTGTCGCCACAGGACGACAGAATGAGGTTGTATAACTCGACGGTGGTATATGACGGCACTTATGTGCGTGTGTCAGACGTGCCTTACGATCCAAGGACCGACACAGGAGCCGCAAGTGGCTATATATGGTGCCAGTTGGCAAGAATGGACTTCTATACCAACGAAGACCTTCCGTCGAAGATTAACTATCAGTTTGATGATGGCATCTTTGTCGGTTTGTCGATTCCGCAAGGCACGGTTGCGCCGACCAACACCTATGCCCGCATTGCCAGCATGCGCGGCTATATCCCAACAGTGACCAACGGTTGCTTTGATATGCATTTTGTGATGGACACAATGAGCGCATTCGCTCATGTCAACGGGCATTTGTATTTCTGTTTGCAATGCGGCGGCAGATGGTGGGACGGCAACAGTTGGAATGGAGCAGAGAACAGCAAGTTCGCCGTGGAAATTATAGACAGCAAGAACGTGGTGACGAAGACACTGAACGACGGGTATGCTGATGCGTCTGGCTTCGTGATACCGATTGACATGGCCGTAGGTGGCGAGATCTATTTGCAGATATTCGTTGACGTTGCTGAGATACGGCCATACGCACCGGCGGTGATGTTGCGCGACCTGTCGCTGACATACTGCGACCTTGAGACCAACGTTGTCAAGGAATTGCGCGAGACCAACTCATACACCGCGAACAAGCAGACTGGCTATGAGGATAGCAAAACAATAACGCTCTCCATGACCACGAAAACCCCGTCATGCAGGAATGGCTACGGCATCCTTTATCTTGGCGACAACCAGATGGGGCCAGGCAATGCCCTATACCGCGACGGCGGGGAGATGATTTTGGAGAAGTCGCTGCTCGCATCAATGCGCAAGGCTTACCTTGTTCCGACTTATATCGCCCATCCTGTAATCCGTGCTGCGCAAGAATTTGAACCGCTTAACGTGACCGTGATTTGGAACGGCGACATGTGGCAGACGAGAAGCGGCAGCAAGAAATGGCGAGACTGTGAATGGGAGTTAGGACTATACAAGGTAAACTTAACGTGACTTTTTTTTTTGATAATTAAAACGGACGATAAAATGATAATAAACGGGAAGAACCTTATAATAAGTGTTAATGGTCAGGCACTTGCGGCAAGCAAATCATGCTCGATAAGCATCAGCGGCAGCACTTTGCAAATCAGTTCCCCACTTGATGGCTTGTGGGAGCATAGCATTCCTGGACGGAAGTCATGGTCCGTCAAGACAAATCACTTGTTATACACGCCCGTCGTTCCTGACGGGACTATAAAAGCCGTGAGTTGGGGATTCACCAACTCAGGCAGCAGAAGCCCTTCGTATGTAGTTGACGGCACAGGTAGAACCATACGGACTGTCGCAAGAGGCATATCCGCAATCCGCATCAAACCCACTGCGCCATACGCCTTTCTTGACGACCAATTCACGACATGGGACACGTACACCAATCCTGATGCCGCGCCAATCGTGGCATATATGAATTCTAACACCGACTGCATCATTGCAGTTGTCTGTTCTGATGCTTTTGCCTTGACTGCGGAGATGGTAGCGGCATTTACCGCGAAGAATGTCACGCTGCCAGTTTTACCGAATGGCAGACATGCACTCTCAATCATTTGCGGAAACATCATAAGCCGCGGCACATATCGTCTTGCCGACAATGATGCCGCGGCCGACCCTGTTGCCGGAGTGGCCACCGCCGACCTATATCTTAGGTCGGGAAATGTGGTTTCACAAACACCCCTGAAAAATAGTGCCGCGCTTGTCAACTCCCTGTTGACTCTCAGTATTGAAGTTAACGGGCTGCCTATGGACAGACTGGAGGGGCAGGCCATTTGCAAAAAATACGAGGTAAGCGGTGCCGTCGCCAGTCTTGTGCAGGGAAGTTTCGACTTTGAGGGGACAGGTCCACTGGAATAGTTACCATTCCCCGACGAATGGCTCGCCCCATTCGTTGTTTATCATCACAGATGTCTCGCCAGACGCACCGAACAGCGGTCCCGAATAGTCGGTGCTGCGGTTGCGTTTGAATGGCGCGGCAGCAATGGATGCCTTGCCGATTGTCACACCTGAAGCATCGGTGGCGGTGATGTCGATGGCGGTTGTCCACTCGTCTGTTCCACTCAATCCGAAGATGCTCAACGTCAACTCGCCCGTCGTTCCAGGATAACTTGCAGGCACAGCAATCTCCCTCGGCGTGTTGCGCTGCTCTGTCGGTTCGCCCGTCAGGATATTCAGACCATAATACCACACCGATGGCGTGATAGTCACCTTCGCCGCATTGCTCGGCACCTCGTCAGTAGGCGTAATTCTCAGGCGTGTCGCAACACGGTCGAGAGTCACCGATCTGTTGCCGTTGCTGGTGCCGACAACATCGACGGCATAATTCAGCCAGAACGTGTCGGAGGGTTTCTCCCAGGTAATCACGTCACCGCTCACCGCTGGTGTGGCACCACGCGATGCAACGAAACACACATCATGGTGGCCGTAGGTAAGGTTAAGCACAGGCTTGCCCCAATCAGCATCGCCAGCCGACTGGTGCAGCGTCTGAACGACAGCACCGTCTTGATAGTCGAACATCCACAAGTCGGTGAGTTGCTCATCGTCAGCAAGTGCCGATGCTGCTTTTCTCATCTTCGACTTGTTAAACGTGGGCGACTTAAAATCACCCTTCACCGTGAAAGTGAACTTTTTTGTCTCAACCCGTGACGGTTCGTCACGACTTACTTCACCACCATAATAGCCGCTCTCACATGCTGTCAGTATTACAGCGGCAAAAAACATAAATAATACTTTTTTCATAGGTTATTTGTTTTGGGTTAATTTTTTTTCTATCATATCAAAGTCTTCATGCACCGACTCAGCTAACACCTTAGCGTATCGTTGCGTCATGGTGATGTTCGAGTGGCCGAGCATTCGTGACACATTCTCAATCTTAACGCCCATCGCCAGCATGCGAGTGGCGAAGGTGTGACGTGCAAGATGCGAGTGCAAGCGTGTACGAATGCCGAGTGCTTTTTGTATGTCCTTCAGCGATGCGTTGTATTGCATGTTGTTTATCTGCGGCACCTGCCAGTTGTACCGCTCCAAGACCTCGACCGCCTGTGGCAGCAGCTGCGAGACGTAAGGAACTCCCGTCTTGATGCGTTCACCGGTGTTTATCCATCTGCCATTGACGTTCTTATACTCAGCGATGTCGAACGCCTGGGCATCGGAGTAAGACAAGCCCGTGTATAACTGGAACACAAATAAGTCACGCGCCATCGCCACTTGCGTGCCCTTCATCGGGTGCAGGCTTTCGACGGCGGCAATCTCTTCCTCGGTCAGATACTCTACACTTTCCTTAACGCCACGCGAGAACTCGCCCTTTAACCGCTCGTAGGGGTTGCTGGCGATAATATTCATCTTCACGGCTCTATTGAGCAGCGACTTCAGCGTGCGGTGGTAGTTATACACCGCCGAGTCGCCAATCTTCTGCGGTTCGTCCTTTGCCTGCTTGTCGCCGTTCGATTGCGTTTTTGTGATCTGGTGCAACCACGCGTCGAACTCGTAAAGGTTCTCCACCGTCAGGTCGTCCCATGACTTTAATTTGTCGAACTGCTCCAGCCGTCTAAGCAGCACGTCATACCTTCTCTGTGTCCCCGCGCTAATATTCAGCTTCGGCACCTGCTTCGTCAACCAGTCGAGCATGGCAGTAGATGCTTCCGTCGGGCACTCAATATTGAAAGCCATGCGTCTAATCTCGGCGACATTGATTGGTCGGTTTCTCTTAATGCACTCATTCACGGCTTGCTCGTAGCGAGACACCACAGCCTCCAGCCGTTCCTGAAGAATATCGGCATCGGCACGGTTAATGATATGTCCATCACGCAGTTGTCTGCCCAGCACCTTAATGCCTGTATTAATATAATAAGGTTTGCGTGCGTGCGTGAACCGAAATTCTATCGGTCCCTCACATCCTGCTTTTGTTCTTCCTCGGTGGTCAAATACTATACTTGTGTTTATCATTTCTTTTCATTTGTTAAGTGTTTATTAACAATGTTTCCCCACCCCCAAAACGATGGGGAAACGTTTGGCAACTAAAAATATGGAATATTACCCATAAATATGGCAAAATGCCGTTTCCCCATCCTTCTCAGATTGCAAGAAAAAAGCAGGGTTTCTGCGCATTTCCGCGTTACCCTGCTTATTTCCGAAGTGACTCCGGCGGGATTCTGCGAGGGTTGAGGGTTTGCTTTATTTTAGGGCGGTTTCGAGATGCGTGGCGTCATAATGGGGAAACGTTTGGAGGGTTTTAGGCGTTATTTTCGCGGTTTTCGGGTGCCTCGCGGTCATCGGCGGCGACGAGGGGAGTGGCGATGTTTAGGAGGTGGAGGGTGTCAGAGAGGCGGGCGGTGGCTTGCCTGAAGTCATCACGCGCCTGTGTTAGTTCTTCTTTTATCATTCTTATCTCGGCGAGTTCTTCGCTGAGACTTGTGCGCATGTCATCCAGCAGTCGGATGCGGTTGGCGTATATCTCCAGAATGTTTGCCGCTTGCTCGCTGGGTGGCATTTCTTTTTGTTTCTGCTCGCCATTGTCGAGCAGTTCGCCTTCGCCCGTGAGAAGGTAATCAAGATTAAAGACACCAGGCCACGCAGCGCATATCTTAATAAAAAGGTTTTTTGTAAGATATGCTTTATTTCCATTCATTGCAGCAGAAAGAGCAGTTCGCTGAACATGTAATACTTCAGCAAACTGTACCTGTGATTTTATGCCAAAGTGGGCAAAAAGGTGGCCGTACACCTGATTTAATCGCTCTTGGCGTGCTTCATCTTTTATCATCATAACTAATACACTTTAATACACACTGTGTTAAATATTGTTATTTCTTCACACATATTGTATGAACTTACAAACAAAAGTATTATCTTTGCCCCCGTAAGTAATTAAAGCAATTTTGGGGCACAAGAATAGCCGTAAGACGTTTATACGCCTTTTGCAATAGATAGGTATATGCAAATATACGGCTTTTCTTCCCAAATTGTACAAAATGTATTATTTAATTAAGTATTATTATGATTTGCGAAAAAGTAACAAGAGACGACATCAGGGCGATAAAGATAGGTCAGACGGGCATCTTTACCTTGCCCAACGCGAAGGCTGTGGAGTCTGGACGTGTGCAGTTCTCGACCATGAAGCGTTTGGAGGATATGGACTTTGAGCGCATCGAGACAGGTGAGCCATTGACTATTGCTTATAAGAGGTTGCGATGACATCGCAACATAGAGGACCAAGACTATGGACAAGAAACTGAAAGAGGAGATCGTCGCGACGGTGCGCAAGGCACAGATGGAGGCGGCGGAGATGTACAATGAGCGGTATGTCACGGGTGCTGAGTTGTGCAAGCAGATAGCGATGTTCTCTCCGAATTGGTTGGAGAATTTCGGCTGGAAGTTGCCGAGGGAACGCATCGAGGTGACAGGCGACGACGGCAAGACGCGAGTGACGCGATGGGGCTATCCATTGCATGCCATTCAGAGGATGATTGCCGAGGGGAGGATGAGAAGGATATAAGCATCTTTTTTCTATCATAAGCATTTGTTTTTTAACCGCCCGCCGTGAGGTGCGCGGGACTTGGAAGGAAAAAGCCGGAAACAATGGGGCAAACCGGCAACTTGGAATAAGGGGAATGTTCTCGCACACCGACCGACGAAATGCTACGGCATCCGACCAAAGCGGCGGTGATTCTCCGAAGAGCCTGGGATGAGCCGGCGGTTCGATGCCGCCACCTTCCACAAGACCGCATGGAAAAGCGCAAGCGAACGGCTCTACTAACTACAGGTAGAGAGGAGGCAGCGAAGTAGCAACGAAACGATAGGTTTGTCCGATTCGCAGAGTTGGAAGATGGAGGCAGAAGCAAACTGTGAGCGACGACACTCATGAGGAAAGCATGAGAAGAGCCAGGTCAGCAGCCGGACTAAGACACTAATGCGGCCACTATGCTTTGAGGTTGCGACAGCGTCGCAACATAGAGAGACAAGCATGGTGAGTGTCCCAAGCCACTAATGCAGAGGGGTGTCAATTATTAACCTTTTAAACAAACGATTATGAAAGAGTTTTTGAGAATTATGGGAAAGGACATCATGAAGGAGAAGTTCACCACAAAAGAGTACATCATTTATGGTACTGTTTATCCGCTGGCATTAATCATCGTTATGTGTATTGCTGGATGGTTGGAGACATTGTAGTTTTTTATGTCCCGAAGTTTGCGCGGGCATTGAACTACACACCAGTTGGCAAGCGTTATGAGCGGTTTGACGAGCGCATGCACTTGCTTGCCACGCTGCTTGCGCTCTACCCATTCACATCGAATGAGCGGTTGAGCAAGGATTTCAAATATTCGCCAATGTACATCTGTCATCTTGCATTCTACTATGGTGTTTACAAGGACAAAGAACACAGGCAGCGAGTGAACAAACAAAACGGCGACAACCCACGGAGTCGCCGCTATTATTTCTGGAAAAAGAAACAAGAAAATGAAACTTATTAATATTATCGGATTGGTCGTTCTACTCCTGGCATCGCTATGGGCGTGGAGCGACACAAACAAGTGAAAAGATATGGATATTAAAGGAAGAATTTACAAGGTGTTCCCGACTGTGAAGGGCACCCGGCAGGACGGAACAGAGTGGAGCCGTCAAGACTTTATCGTGGAGTTTTTTGAGCATGAGACCGACCGCTATGCCGACCGTGTGATGCTCAACATCATGAACGAGAGAATCAAGGAGTGCGACCTACATGAAGGCGATGAGGTGACTGTTGGCATCGGTCACTCGGTCAGGGAGTACAAAGGCCGCTGGTACAATGAGATAAGATGCTATAAGGTACTGACAACGGCGAATGCGCCCCAAATCAGCCCCGCTGTTGAGACTTCGGCACCACAGCCGAGTGTTGCACCACAGGGAGAAACAAAAGCCGAGGAAGGCGACGATTTGCCGTTCTAACAAACAATAGGAGGCACGGGAGAGACGTGTAAATATTAACCCGTTATTGTTTAGATTCACCCGCGTACTTGAACGGCCTCCTTTATTTTTGCTTATGACACGACGACAAGAACTTGACCACGACCGCTATATGCGCAACCGCGAGGAACGGCTGGCAAAACAAAAAGCATACTATCGCGAGAACCGTGAGAGGTGCATCCAGAAAGTGAGAGAATGTCAGAAGCGGCGGGAGGAATATCTCTACATGACATTAATGACAAAGAAACTATGACAGAAGAAAACAATATACCACCCTTGCGGACGCAAGAGCAGCAGATGCTCGACGAGTTGCGGCCTTACCTGCTTGACCCGCGAGAGGACTATCCAGAGCCATACTACATGCTCGAATATAACGGCGTGCCGTTCTCAACGCTCGGTGGTTTGCAAGCCATCAGCGGTCAAAAGAAGAACGGCAAGACGTTTGTGCTGGCGCAACTGATGGCTGCCTGCCTCGGCACAGGCAAGGAGAACGTGGAGAAGAACCTGCCAGGACTGCGAGTACCAGAGCGCACGGTGGAGTATCTCGGACACGAACCCAAAGTGCTATACGTTGACACAGAGATGGAGAAACTGAACAGCGCGAAGGTCATCCGCCGCGTGCATTGGCTATGTGGCTGGGATATGAAGGAACCACAGGAACGCTTCAACGTGCTGTGGTTGCGTGAAGTGGAAGGCGACGAGGCAGTCAAGGAGGCAGCCTATCAGAAGCGACTGCGACTGATAAAGATGGCAATCGAGATACTCTCGCCCGACATCGTGTTCATCGACGGTGTGCGTGACATAATCGGCGACTTCAATGACAACGTGGAGTCGTCGGCACTCATCCAGTCACTCATGTCACTCGCCTCACGTCGGCAGATTTGCATTTGGTTGGCTCTCCACATGAATCCTCGTCCAGGCAACGACGACGAGAGCAAGATGCGCGGACACCTCGGCACCGAGTTAGGTAATAAGGTCACCGACACGCTGGTGTCAATTAAGAAGAAAGACAACAACGGCGTGAGTTTTACGGTGAAGCAACAAGACGCTCGTGGCAAAGACCTCGACGACTGGCAGTTTGAGGTGACTGACCAAGCAGGTGCCTTGGGCATTCCGAAGATAACAACAAGAAGCACGCAACCCGTGGAAATTGGATATGATAACCCCGAAGACATCCGCGAATGGATTGAGAAGGCAAAGGACATGTACGAGTGGCCGATGAGTCGCTCAGACATCAAGAAGAAGGTGTTCCGTGAGATAGGCGGACAAAAGAACACGGGTAAGCAACAAGCCGACCTGATAGCCGCAATCAATCTTAGATACCTCCAGGACACCACAATTAAGGTGCAAGGATACCCGATGCTGATGCCTAAAGAAGACATGCCATTTTAATCTGTACCAACGACTTCTATACCTAAAGGTATAGATGAATGTGTACCAAGGTACAAATTAAGACCTCCCACGGCTGCGGTTTACGGGTACCATGCCCCCGATACGCCGGGGGGCTTGGGGCAAGGTACACGAAAACACACACACGCGGGCGACGCGCGTGCGCGTTAGGCTTTCCAATATGGCTGATTTTTGAACTATGAGCAACATCGACGACTACACCATCCAGCGAATTAAGGATGCGGCGGACATTGTGGAGGTGGTGAGCGACTTCATCCCGCTGAAGAAGAAGGGAGTGCGCTACCTCGGCCTTTGTCCTTTCCACGAAGACAGGCACCTCGGCTCGTTCGTGGTTTATCCACGCGGGCAATGCTACCGCTGCTTCGCATGCGACGCGAAGGGTGGCACCGTGGACTTCCTTATGAACTACGCAAAGTTAACCTTCCCAGACGCTATCAGGTGGCTGGGACGCAAATACAACATTGAGACCGATATGCAAGCAATAAACATCACACCGCCACCGGCAAGACCAGCACCGCCGACGCTGGAGATGCTTGTGTTGCCTATGAGCATGGTGACAGCGAGAGAACATAACGACGGCAACACCTTGTGCAAGTGGTTGCGAAGTGTCCCCTGGGACAACGCACAGCGGGCACGTATTGACAGTGTGTTGAAAGAATATCACGTCGGCACCTCACGACAGGGCCACACAATCTGGTGGCAGATAGATGAAGAGCAGCGAGTGCGCACAGGTAAGATGATGCTCTACAAGAGCGACGGCCACCGCGACAAGGATGCACGCTACTCTTTCGACTGGATTCACTCGGCACTATTCCGAGACAATCGACTGCCGCAATACGATGAGGACAAGCAAGAGATGAAGCAGACGCTGTTCGGCATGCACCTGCTTGACCGCTACCCCACCGCTACGGTGTGCATCGTGGAGAGTGAGAAGACCGCCGTGCTGATGGCTATCGCCTACGGCAACAATGCCGCGACGCTATGGATGGCATGCGGAGGGATAGAGAACCTAAACCGAGAGCGACTGAAGCCCATCATTGAGCGAGGTCGCAAGGTGATACTCTACCCCGACCGCGACGGCGTGGAGAAGTGGCAACAGAAGGCCAACGCCCTGCGCTACCGACTGCTGACCGTTGACACCGCGCCGGTGCTTCGATGGTGGAAAGAGGAAGACGGGCCGAAGGCCGACATCGCCGACGTTGTGCTTCGCATGATATGCAACAACCCGCACACCCAGCCTATGGCGGGCGTGGAGAAACTGAAAGAAAAACTTAACCTTGAACAGATAGATGAGTGACGAGAAATTTGTCCCTATGGGAACGAAGATAAGTCCTGAAGCCGCCGAGGTGTGGAACGCTATATGCGAGGCACGGCAGACCGACACATACCATATGCTTCAGAACTTTATATACACAATGATAAGAGCCGCCGCCGATCCTCACGCGCTGAACCCCGACATCCAGAAGATAATGACGATGTTAGAGGCTGACGCTGGTTGGCAGCATGCTTTCAACCTTGCCGCACCCAACACCAAGACCAAGGTGGCGCAAGTGGTGCTCATTCTGGAACAGGAAGGGCGCAAGGGTTTCGGGGCGGTGATGATTGACAAGCCATTTATGGGAGCCGCCACGATGACCGAGTGCACCGATGACATCTTGGAGCGAGTATGCGAGGCAACCATGCGCGGCATCTACCGACGACTGCGACTGCTGGGTGCACGCATGGAATGCCACAACCTATCAGACGTGCTGCTGACAATGATTGACTCGCAGACCGTCATGGAGATGGCAGGGGAACTGAGCGACGAACTGCCACAGCCAGGCGACCGAGCAGAGAACAACCGACCTTATGCCTATGGCAAGAAGACAAAGAGCACACACCGACGGACACCCGACGGCGAGGCACGGCGACAGCAGCGCATCCAGTTCGGCGAGGAAGACCGAGAGCAAGCAGCGCACGAGGCTGGCTTTGAGTACGATGACTTTAAACCTTTTGATATTGAGCCATGAGCAGAGACAGGAACTACCAGCGACTGCTGAACAGCAAGCGGTGGCAAGAGGTGAAGCGAATCGTGTGGCAACGCACCAACGGACTATGCGAGGAGTGCAAGCGGCAAGGCATCGTCAGGGCTGGCGTTGACTGCCACCACATCGTGCCGGTCGAGACAGCCACCACGCCCCAGGAGATGGAGCGTCTATGCTTCGATGTTAACAACGTGCGACTGCTGTGCATCGCTTGTCACTCTGCCATACACAAGGGCATGGGCAAAGGCACGCGCAAGCTGGCAATAGAGAGGGCGAAGCAGAGGCAAGACCGATGGGCTGAAGGGCTGATGAACCGCTTCACAACGGCGAAGGAGAGCACCGAGGCAGACCGTTAACGACTATTAACACCCCGCCACCCTTTTTAACTTTGGGGGTGCCCTGACTCCCAAAT
>Ga0326514_10001006_pt1 | contig 18578 bp, 33 predicted proteins | sample 3_2548_0518_D_FD_203653 | JGI IMG/M metagenome (GOLD analysis project Ga0326514, IMG submission 203653) | Bovine rumen microbial communities from UC Davis, California, United States - 3_2548_0518 | ecosystem: Host-associated > Mammals > Digestive system > Stomach > Rumen | place: USA... | reverse complement strand
GGTCTGTCACCCCCCTCTAGGGGGTCCCCTCCCCCCTATGCCGCCGAAATTTTGAGATTTTCGGGGTGTTTTCGTCAAAAAATTGCAAATTCTGCCGATAACAGGTCGAAACCTGAGCAGGTCAGCCGCTGCAAGCTTTCATCCTTTCATTCTCAGCACAAACAGAATTATTTTTGCTGCTTTATTTCCGCACACTTGCCGCAGGTCAGAGGGTGTGCCAGTCAAATGTCTGGGGCAGGTCTCTGTTTGAGACCACCTCGGATATTTGTTCAAACGTCTTTTTCTCGATCAGCTTGTCCGACTTCTGACGATTGCAGCAGCGGTGCGCGAGCTGTAAGTTCCCGATGTCCGAGCTGCCGCCGCGTGCCACAGGTATGATGTGATCCACAGTGGGGCTCAAAGGATGGGGGTATTTAAGGCTCTTGTCAACGGGTCTCCCGCATATTCCGCATACGTCCTGTGTTGCAAGGATCCTCTTGCGGTTAGATTCAAACTGTCCCCGCTCGGTACCGAGACGGTGGGGCTTTTTCTCCTGGGGCATATTGTTCACCGCCTGTCTTTTCGTATGCCGGGGTAAAAACAAGACCCCCGCCGAAAGCCGACGGGAGTCATCACCGAAAGGAAGATCTATGAGTGCTTATAATCTTTCCAGTATAATTATAACACACCCAAATCGGAATTTTCGGAAGACCGCTCACAAAATTTCAGCCGCCGTTTTGTACATACTGCCTGATCTTCTTGCGGGGTGTACCTTCGTCGGTGTAGCCGAAGCGGACTGCTATCTCCAGCCATGTGAGATCTCGCCCGCGCAGCCTCATGTATTTGAGCCGTATCATAGCCCTGACCTTGTCGTCAGTGATCTGCTCGACGTAGTTCTCCACCTCCTTGCAGGCAGCGTCCAGGCTGTGCTGACGTTCCAGCAGCCGGACGTTAGCGGGCGTGCCCGGTATGCCGCTCTGGGTGACGGTATGCACCGCATACGGGAATTTCGCAGCGGACTGCACGCCGATCACTTCCTCGCTGTCCTCGATCTCTTCGGTTATGGCAGACAGCTCCACCTTGTTCGCTCTGTAGTTCTCCAGCTGTTCTATCGTCACTCTGATACCTCCTCGTTGATTTAGATTTCTATTTTCCCCGACATAAGATCAGGCAGCAGTGCATCTCTCAGCTCTGCAAGCAAAATGTTTTCATCGTTGTTCAGCATCATTACTCGCTGCTTCCACATCTTAAATGCCAGCAAGAGCAACTCGGGGAATTCTTTTTTGCTGTTTGCTTTCAAAATAAATTCGTTTTTGTTTTTTGTAAACTGTATGTAGTCAGGCTTTTCAAACGCCTGACCGCATAGTTTCTGCATTAGTTTGTCTGTATCGCCCATATCGTTAAAATCTGAATTATATAAACTAATATCAAATCCCATTTGCCGAGCGATTGTTTCGTTGAACACCAGTTTGCAGGCGTTTTTCTTTCGTCTTACTCTGTTTATGTCCTCGACAATATCAGCGTATTCCCGATGCTTCGGCTCGTTGTACTCGAAGTCTATGTATAACGATGGCGAAAGCCTGAAATTATTTGCTTTGATGTTTTCAGGGTAAACAGACTTTGCAAGCTCTTTCTCGTTCTCCTTGCCTTCTGCAAGAGATAACAGCTTGTCAATGTTTTCTTCCGAGTATTCATTCAGTTTTTTTACATAAGTTCTCCCTGTGTGAGATGCCCCACCAAACTGACCTCGCTGTTCACGCTGGCTTTCTTCGTGGTTCTTTTGTCGGCAGTCTATCATTTCCACCGCTGTCGTAGCTCTTGTATTCCTCAGTGATATGATGCAAGTGCCAATATTTGTTGCCTCAAACATTCTGTCCGGGTTAATTATCACGCAGTCAATCTTGTTGCTCTCAATAAGTTGCTCAGCTATCTCGCCTCTGTCCTCTGTTACCGAGCACGGAAGAATAAGTGCTGAGTTCTCGGCAACGGACAAAGCATTCAGAATAAAAGCATAGTTTGCATTACTTGCAGGCGGCACACCATATTCAGCAAACCTGCTGTCAAGCTGTGCAAAAACAGGCGGTTCCCATTTGATATTATAAGGCGGATTGCTTATGCAGCAGTCAGTTTTTACATCAAGCGGCGGTTCGGCAAGCTCGTATAACTGAGAATATTTCTTCCCCTTAGACAGCCGCCACGCCCTGGATCTTTCTTTGGAAAGCACGTTCCCGTGTATCACAACACCCTGAACATTTCTCAGCATCAGGTTACAGATCAGAAACGGTATGACCCGCTCGTCAAGTTCTTCACAGAAGAAAGTGCAGTCAGGATTAATATTCCACGCCTGAATAGTTAGCGACCCCGATCCTGCACACATATCATAGCAGCTATTAGCAACTTCAATGTGATTAAGCTTGCTGATTAGCCGTCCAAGACAGGCAGGCGTATAGTCTTGCATCTTTTCTTTGCGGTCAGCCATATAATATTGAAATATCGGCTGTAAATGGTCTGTGGTCAGATCGTCGTGCAAAGACTTCAAATCATCAAAAAAACCTTCGTTTTCTTCCAATGCCTTTTCCATAAACGCTTCGGGCATTTGCTCTACTTCCACGCCGACAAGTTCGGCGACTTTATTTACAAATTCGTACAGTTCCATTTAATCAGCCTCTTTCCACGATTATGTCTGCATTTATCGGTCTCATGTCTCTACCTCCTCATTCAGCCATGCTTGTATGCACCTATCACAGTCGGTCTGAGCCAGACCTTCGGGGGCAGGCACGCACTCGGGTTTGCGCTCGCCGACTATCTCTATCGGGCATATCTTGTGCTTGCTGCGGTTTATGGTGACCATCAGATCATACAGCGCACGGTTAAGTAGTTTCTCTCTGTTTTTCATTTCGTACCTCCTGCTGATACTTGCGCAGCGCTTCCAGTCCCGCCTTTGCGTTCCTCTGCTCCGTCAGTGTTGCTGTCCTCTGCTTCTTCTCAGTGCTTCTGAGCCAATCGTACACGTCCTTCTTCGACGTTTCGATCGTGTTGCCTGTCCGCTTCTCTGCCCATGCTATTGCATCATCGAGGTTGCATTGCGCCCACGCCGTCATGACTCTTGCTATCCGTCGCTCCCCGAATCCGAAGTCATAGTGCAGGGTGAGCATCGACATCATGATGTTATCTATCAAGTCGCTCCGTGCGTCTGCGTCTCTGTATACTATCTCGAGCTCGTTCGGTGCAAATCCCGCTTGGCAGTCCAGAACGTTCATGGCACGGCTATATGTGATGTATGGGACGTCTTTGAGCAGTTCGTTCATGCGGTATCGCTTGATAGCCGTGTCTCTGTCACCGCTCACATAGTTCACTGATTCGACGTACTTATCCCAGTACTCGCAAAGCTTCTTTTTGCCGAAGCCTTCGTCTTGCAGAACGTACAGCAGGCGGGCGAAGTGTATGCCCGCCACTGTGAGAACGAGATTCACGGCGTCAACGGTTGCCTTCCGCTTGTAGAGCGGGTTCTTTGTTACTCTCATGGTTCACCTCGATTCTTTGAACTTAAAGTCGATAACGTTGCCCTCGGGAAGGTAATGTATTTCGTAATGGTATTTATCCACATCAGCTCCGCTCAGATCTTCGACTGTATAAGCAACCGTTTTACTTAGCCCGATAAAATGCTTTTTGTACACGCCTTCGGCAGTCTCACAGGTTATTTCAAGCTGTTTGTCCTCGTTGTCAACTTTAATCGAAAAATATCCGTCAAGCTCAAACAAGATTTTATCGCTTATGGTATTTACTACCACAACACGCCTAAAAACGTTGAAGTTATCCGCTTCTTCCGAGATGTTATAAGATACCCTCTCGGATTCGGTGCAGCCCACCATTGTTGTAGCGATAATTACCGCTGTTATCAGTGCAATCATTTTCTTCATTTTCTCAATCCTCTCTATAATGCCCCTAATCGCGCGTATACAGCGTTGTAAAATTAGGGGTATAATTTCCCCTCTTTTGCCGTAACGCGCGAATTTGGGGCTATTCTGTGCGTTCTGGGGTGTTTTAGCGTTTACTACTGATTCTCGCCATCGTTTTTCCATAGCTCCACGGTGTTTCTCCCCTGCTCGGGTCGTACTCCTTGCACACGGCAGATATTGTTTCTTCGCTCTCGCACTTCTTCCCGTACCCACTGCCCTTGTAAACGTTGCTCGGGCAGGTGTCTTTGATTCCTGCATACTTGCTCGGGTGTCTAACGCCCTCGCTTGCTTTGCACTTATCGCAGACGAATGCCCGCTTTCTTGCTTCGAACTCTACGCCGCAGTAGCGGCATTTTCTTATAATTGCCATCACGCTCTCCTATTCCACGCCTCAGCCGCCTCTTCGGGGCTTCTAGCGTATCTCGATGACGCTCCGCAGCCGCCGATGGTGAAGTCACACACCACCGTTATGCTCTCGCAGTCGTGCAGCTGGCAGGTGTCGGCACGCTTGCAGTCTTCCATCTCGCGGGCGGTCGTCAGCGTGACCGTGTCCGATCGCCCGCAGAAGGGGCATTCTCTCAGCTTATCCAATATTTCTTCCTCCTCAAACAAATCTCAGCTGCCCACTGTTTTCAAGCAGCACTTCCGCATCGTATTCTCTGTCCAGCCCCGTACCGCTGAGGTCTACCAGTTCACCGAAATCGTCGTAGGCACAGGGTCTGACATCAAACAGCGCCGCAGCGCTCCCGAATCGTTCTATCATGCGTGCGTTAGTCCCCTCGTCGGTGAAACTGCTGTAGATGTTCATGTTCTTCTTTTTCTTGAACAGCGTGTAAAGCTGCTCTCTGTACCCGAAGTGATTCATGCAGCTCTCCCAAGCTTTCGGGTGCGTCTGCCGCAGGATAGCAAGGTGATTATCCTTGTACTGAATATCCGTCCCGCACATGATACAGCCGTTGCGCTTAATGTGTTGGGTGCTGCCGTCTGCTGCTGTGTAGGTGATGTCGTACAGCGGCGAATATTCCAGCTCGAACCGATGTATGTATTCCCAGATGTCATCATCAGTCCACAGCCCGAGAGGATTGACATGGTAGAACGCTCCATCGGTAATGTGCGGACGGTGTGAAGCGTATATGTGCCCCCTCACAGCAAAGCTGGTGAGCCGCGAATGGCTCTCGCTCGCCATCAGTCCCTTGAATATCATATCCACGTCAAGCTCCGCCTGAATCTTTTCAGACGGCGCTTTTTTCAGCAGCTTGCAGCAGTGCTGGGAAAACTTGCACTCCCTGAGAATGCCGTAGTATTCTTTCAGCTTGTCCTTATCAGTCGCAGATTCCGAATATTACAGAAAGCACTCTATGTTTATTCTGTGAGCGTCCAGCTTGCTCGATGCCTTCCCCAGCAACGGAGCGCCATACTGCTCGATACAGTAAGCAAAATTCATCGTATGCCCTTTGAAAAAGCAGTTTCGGCTGTCTAATTCGTAGCCCCTTTTCACGGCGGCGTTTATGAGTGCCTTCTGCCCTTTCAGCTTGCCGTCGGGTTTGAGTATCTCGTCGAGTGCCCCTTCCTCTTCCAGCTCCGAAACGATGTATCTTGCGAAGTCATACCTCAGCTCGTCCTCTTCGAGCTTCAAGAGCTTCGTCTCGTGGAACCGCTCTCCGAAATGCTCTACGCCGTACTTCCTTGCGAAGTGCAGCGACTCGGGGAACTCGATACCCGTATTGCCGAATATGCAGTGTACGTCCTCGAACTCGGCGGGATAGTGCCTCTCGATCAGATCTGCGACGACTTCGCTGTCCTTGCCGCCCGAGAAAGCAATTGCCGCAGTGTGGCGGCTCAGCCTCAGCGCTTCACCTATAACGTCAACAGCTATCTGTATCTTGTCGTCCAGAGTGAGCTTCATGAGCCGGTTTATCTCTTTGAATTTGTAGGTGTCTTTGATGTAGGGGTTATTCATTGGGTATCACCTCTTCTATATCCTCCGCTCTGCTTATCACAACACAATTCCCCGAAGCGCTCAGCCCCCTGAGCTTCACCTGCCAGCGCCTATCGGGGACATAGATCCTGTACAGAGCTTCCACGCAGTACAGAGCGCCTTTGTACAGCACGATCTGCCCGCCGTGCTCGTCGATCTCTTTCAGCGTCATTCTCCCACCTCCGAGATCATGACATCGACACAAGGCTCGTCATAGTGTGCATAACCTTTTTTGATCGTCAGCTCCACAACCTGTGCATCATCGTAGTAAGCATATCCATTGAGAGCGTCAAGCACGATCTTAACGATATTGTCGGTGTCGGGCTTCTTCGTAGGTTTGATATATCCCTGCTGCATGAGCTCACGTTTGACCTTGCTAGCTGACCTCGGAATTGTGAACCATGCGTTAATAGTCACTTTCAGCGGTACGTCTTTGTCAAAGGGTATCGCCTGCGGGTACTTGCCTTTGAATGTCAGTCTGACGAGCTGTTCATACACCGCCGTATCCTGAGGAGTATAAGCATGACCGCTCTTTGTGTATCTCGGTCGTCCCTTTCCTTTCGGCTCTCCGGGGATAGATATGATAAACGTTTTCATTCTCCACCTTCCATCAGTTGCTCGAATTCTTCCGCCTGACGATACCACGCCCCGATGTCAATACTTGACTCCTTGGGCTTGTGTATCCTGCCCTTGCTCAGATCTTCATCGAGCCACTTCCTGACGGTAGCCGCATAGTCGGCGTAGGTCTTCCCCTTGCTCTGACAATGGTTCTTCACCTTTTCGATGTACTGCTCCGCAAGAGCCTTGCCGTAATCAGCTATGAGCTTCTTCCTGCTTTCGTCAGAGATAAAGAATTGAGTGCTGTCGGTGGAGCGGGTGTCTCTCCTCTCCTCTACTCTCTTCTTTTCTCTTCTATTCTCTTCTATTCTCTTCTGTGAAAAAATGTCTGCATTTTTCTCGGAAATGTATACATTTTTGCTTGAAATGTCAACATCTTTTGAAATTTGGGCGCAGTTTAACAAGAGGTATTCAGGCTTGATTTTTTCAGCCTTGCGACGGGACACGCATTCAAAATATCTTTGCTGGATCCCGTGCGATGTCAGGATGCCGAATTTGGCTAGCATCCCTTCATCAAAAATACCTCTCTTAACTGCTGCGGAGACTATTTCAGACACGGCAGAAGCACCCACGCTATTCCTTTTCGCGAACACCAAAGCAACGTCTTCATTCCATTCACAGTAGTAACCCTCTCCCCCGTATATCTTCTGGAAGAGCCGAACGACTACCGCAAACCCGATAAGTCCAAATTCCGATTCGATAAGCTCCATCTTATCGTCGAGCTGACAATCAAGCTTGAACCAATCCAGCTTGATCTTTGCCATTGTTCCTCCTAAAATCTGTTGTTATTCCACAACAACCACGTCAGTCAGCTCGCTAAGCATTTCTCTTAGCCTATCCGCAATACTGTGACGTGCTCTGAGCTTCCACTCGCCGCCGTCGGCTTCATGCAGAGATACCCCGCCATTGCCGTCGAGACGAAGCAGGAAATCACGCTCGGGCTGCTTCACTTCACTGAATGTGCAGTACGGCATGAGCTTTACACGCGGGTTGACTGCCTTGCTGTCCTTGAGCACCACGCCCTTACGCACCGTTACGGTCTGAGTGAAGCCGTCGTCGGCTATGTTCGTATTGTTTTCCTCGGTGATCGTGCCGAGCAGCTTTACAACTTCAAGTAGCTCGGGAGTCTCGACAAATTTACTCTTGAGCGCTATCATCATCTCTTCATAATTGTACCAACGACCGTAACTGAATTCGGGTGTCTCCGCATAAACGGTATACGGATTCTCGCGGCTGCGATCTGTTGCATTTATACCCGAATAAACGCTCACTTTCGTCGGCGAATCGACCTGAACGATCACAGGCGTATTTATGTGGCGGTATTCTTCTATAAGCAACTCTGCCAAAGAAGACAGTGTGCAAAGCGACAGTGTCTCGACCTGCGGCTCGGCGATCACTCTCAGTGGCTTGTCCGCGTACTTATATCCGTTTTCTTCGATGATGCGGGGCTCAGATACCTCTATGATCTTCTCAATTGCACTCTTATCCATTATTACATACCTCCTGCTGCACAAATTTTAAGCTCTATCGGCTGTTCCTGCTCGTTGCCGTCAAAATCCATCTGCCCCGGGATATTAGGAGTAAGCTCTACCGCCTGAATATTGCCCGAACCGTCCTTTCCGCAGTAAAGTGCGGTCTCGACCGAATTGATCGGAGCGAGCTTCGACGTCGCCTGCGCCGACACGTTCACCTGCGCGCGGTCGGCAGACGGGGTGAAGGTCAGCTTGATATTGACCTCGCGTTTCTTCTTCGCCTGGGTGTTCTCATCGAGGATATTCGCTATCACCTTTGACACCTCAACGTCACACGCCTCGGATATAGCTCCCTTCGCCATATCCAGAATACTTGATTTTCTTGTGTTTTCCATTTTTAGTCCTCCTTAAAATTAAAAAATTGGCTTATGTTGTTCAGAACGGTGTTCCGTCGTCATTAAAGAGGTCAAAATCATCACCTAACCCTGTAACGCTCTGTGCGGCGTTCTGAGGGGCGTTTGAATTAGGGGCATAGTTACTGTACCCTGTTCCGTTCTGTGCCGTGTAGCCCTCATTCTGTGCGTTCTGAGAGGTCTTGGGCTCAAATGTGAACTGAACCTCGTCCGCGAACACCTCTGTGACGTAATGCTTCGTCCCGTTCTTATCGTCATAGGTACGGCTCCTGAGCTGACCGATAACAGCGATGCTCCTGCCCTTTGCGAAGTATCTGCCGATGAACTCGGCAGTCTTGTTCCATGCCACAACGGTAATGAAATCCGTCTGCCGTTCCTCACCCTGCTTTGCGAAGCTGCGCTCGACAGCTATGTTGAACTGCGTAACACTTGCCCCGCTCGGTGTCTGCCTGATCTCGATATCGTGTGTTATACGACCGCTTAATATGACTTTGTTAATCATTATTCTATCTCCCTTGTCTGCTCATCAACGTCAATGATCTCGACATCGAACTCGGGTGCATCCGAGCTGACCTCGAACATATCGTCGCTAAGCTCATGCTTGATCGTACTGTCCGCAGCCGCCGCTCTTACGAAGTCGCTCTTCAGCGGTGCGTATTTCAGCACCTTTTTCAGCACTGTCTTTTTCGCCATTTCCTCAAAGTTCGTGCTCCACGGGCTGAATCCCGACTTGTATGCCTTACTGTATTTCTGAGCGTGCGCCTTTATGTCCTGCACGCTCATTACCTCAAAGCCGTAACCGCCCGACTTGGTGCGAAACATCGCATACACCTTGACAAGATTGCCTCTGTTCTCGACGGCGGGAATATGTCTCAGCTTGGGCTCAAGACCGTATTCGCACTCAAACGTGTCGTTCTCATACACGCACTGAGCCTGCACGACCTCGACTTCTCCCGAACGGTACGCAAGATCTATCAGACCCTTGTAGCCTATCTGGAACTGAACCTCCGTGATTCCCTTTTTCGTGTTCTTGAAAGGCAGGAGATAAGCCTGTCCGAGCGGAGTGTTCGGCTCCAGTCCGAGCTGTGCCGCGCTCATCATCGCCGCGAGAAAGCTCATAGGCTCACACTGTGCAAGCTGCGGCGTTGTTCTTACCGCAGTAAGTGTCATGCGTGTGAAGCGTTCGGGCGTGATGACCGACGGCAGAGCCTTCGCGATCTCGCTCTCCATGCTCTTGATATAGTCGTTCAGCGTTTTCGGCTGTGCCGATCTCTGAACTGCGTTTGTCTGTTTCTTGATGATCCCTTCGTTTGCCATTTACTTGTCCTCCCTGATCTTAAATATTCTCGATGTGGTTTCCTTGTAATAATCCGACAGTTCCATATCGGGATTATCTGCCGCAAATCTCTTGCTGTCGAAAGTCCTTCTCGTCTGAGCCTTCCATGAGACTTTATAGCCCTCGGTCTCGCCTGCTTCTGCTTCACCCATGAAGGCTTTCAGCTCGTTATCGATAGCATTTCTTTCGGCTTCAAGCTCTTTTATCTTCGCCGTCAGCGATTCACGCCTAACAAGCTCGGCGCGGTATGCCGATATGTCGATGGTATCATGACAGCTGTCAGCCCATATGACAGTGAGAGTATCGGAGCAGCTCCGTGAGCCGTCAACAGGCGGTTCTTTCCCCGACTGCACAAGCTCCCAGAACTCACACTCGGCGGCTGCAAGAGCTTCGATATCCTCGTCGTTTCTCGCTATCTCGAACCACTTGAATTCGCGACCGAGTATCAGCACGGCGAGATACCATTTTGATTTTCCCGTAACCATCATGTAATGCTGACACTGCACATAGTAGGTAGGCGGGTACTCTCCGTCACGGAAGCGCTTCAAATTCAAAATACTTGTAGTCTTGCACTCCAGCCCAGCGTCCTCGCCGACTATCAGGCGGTCAACATTTGCGTGAGCAAATGGAAACTCGGATTCGTAGATGATAGCATTCTTGCGGCGAACTCTTTTGCCTGTCGCCTCACAAAATCGCTTTGCCACATACTCTTCCAGATCGTGCCCTATGCGCATCGCCTCATTTTCTTCCTTCGGAGGCAACAGACCGCGCTTGTCCGCCCAGAGTTCATAGAGCGAACTATACGGATTCAGCCCGACAACAGTAGAAGCATCGGAGCCGCCTATTGAGCTGCGGCGATGTTCAAGCCAGTCATCATGTGTCATATTTACAGTCGATATTTCTGTCATGTCTCTTCCTCACTCTCTAACACTCATGCTCCCCGCTGAGCAGCGCCTTTTCGAGCGCCATTGCCAGCCCGCCGATCTTCCCTGCATATCCTGCGACTTCGGCGTCGGTGCTCTCGTCTGCGATGATATCGTCCGCCAGCTCGCATATAGTGGTGAGCAAGGCTTGACAGAACTCTTTTTCTGTGCTATCATTAAGATAGCTTGAATACTTGGACACATTCAGCTTTTCGTCCGTCGCAGTTGCCGCTGCGGCGGGCGTTTCTTTTACGGTCATTTCTACTTTTTCTACCTTTTCTTCGATCATTGTATCTTCGCTCCTTTTAGTATTGTGCTCGAAGCTGCGGTTGACCCAGTCCATAACAGTGCAGGACGTACAGCCGATATCCGCGGCGATCTTCGGGGAGGACTCCCCTGCCATGTATCTGCGCACGGCTTCGGCTTTTACATCTTCAGTGTAGCGTTTAGGTGCACTCATAGTTCCGACCTCTCTTTCTCCTTCTCCCTCTCGATATCCTCCAGGGTGCTATGACATATCGCCACTCCCCACGGTACGCCAAGCAGTACGCCTACAGCTATGCCGATGAAGCCGGCTATAATCAGGTCTCCGATCATCATTCCGCCGCCTCCTCTATGTTGTATTTCTTTTTTGTGTCGTTGATAAGCGCCCGGGCGGTGTTTACCATGTGCGAGGCTGCTCCCATTGACAAACAAGCCGTGCAGAACAATTCAAACTCCCACGGCGGCTTACCGTACGCCGCTAGTATGCGGTTAGCTTCTTCATAAAGCTGCATTAGTTCGAGATTGCTGCCGGGGTCAATAGTAATCGTTATTTTCATAGAAATCACTCCGTTTCTGTTATTCAACCCACATTCGCGGGGGCATTAGTCCGCCTCCCTCTGCTCACGCCATTTTTCGAGCTCGTCCAACGACTGCTGCAACATCCTTGCTCTTGCTCTTCTGTGTCTCAGCTCCGCCTTCTCGTACTTGTCTGCCTGCTTACATATATACAGAAGGCAGATAAACACCGCTGTAGCCCATGCCGCCAGTGATCCTCGATTGTCGAGTGCGGCGTATGTCAGTATCGCCATGTATGCCACCACTATCCCCGCGGCTATGCAGAGCTCGATGTCTTCCTTGCGTTTTTTCTTCATGATATCCTCCTTATAGTATCGCCTTTGCGACGTCCTTCATGATCGCGATGACGCTGTCGGCGGTGACGTTTACCGTCTTGACTGCGCCCGACTCGAAGAGGATATCCACCGCCTCGAAGCCGTCGCTGTCCTTGTAATACTTGAGCCATCTGACGCCTGCCCTGCTGTGCAGCGAGAGCAGGTCTCCGAGCTCTGCCACGAACTGTGCTTTGTTTTCCATGTCTTCACTCCTTACTCAATTGCATCGATGTCCGCCAGTGTCAGCCCGAGGATCCGCAGGAGCCGCCGAGCTTTGCCCAGCGGTACTGCATCGAGGTTACTATACATCTTGCTGACGCTCTGCTGCGGCAGTCCGAAGACCTTCGCAATGTCAGTCTGAGTTATGCCCTTTTCTGCCTGAGCGGCTTTGAGCTTCCTTTTCACGCGCTCTGCGTGAGTCAAGCGTTTTGCCATAGTCTATTCCTCCTTTACTTCGGTCGTTGTGATGTGTCAGTCTCGTTTTACCGAGTAGTGTTCGGCGGCGAATAAGATAAACTCAGACGCCACCCGCCGAGCCGAGAGCCCCGTCTCGGTGCATACTTCCGTGAGCCGTTCCTGTGCTTCGGGCGTTATCCTGATGTGGTCGCCCACAGTCGGCTTGTGCCCGGTGATACTGAATATCAGCTCACCGTTCTTGTCTTCGGTTTTAACCATAGTCTATTCCTCCTTTACTATCTGCGGTTTGTACAGCCAGCAAGGATACAGCCTGCTGCGTTCGGGGCAACTCTTATAGCCGAGACAGTCCTTGCAGGTGATGATCTTCGGTTTTTTGTACTTCATTTTCTCACCTCTTACTCGGTTGTGTTGACCGCCTTGTCAACCGTATCAGCAAAAAAAACGAGCCTTTTTTCTTCGTCGGTCAGTCTCAACAGCTCACACAGCTTGGTTATTTCTGAGGTTTTGAACTCTCTCACACCCTTGATTTTATTATAAAGAGACTGGCGAGACAGTCCTAAACCTTCAGCGATCGCTGTTAAAGGTATTCTGCTTAAAGTTATACGGTCGTTCAGATAATCAAGATTCAAGTCATATCACTTCCTTTCTTGGTTGACGTATCTGTCACCATCTCCATTATACCTGATGTTTACAGATTTGTCAACCCTATCAATAAAAAATCTTGCACAAATTTAGATTTCAAAAGTTGTCTATTTTGTCAACTTTCTTTCACTGCCTGTAAAATAATGTTGACAGTTATGTATTTATGTGCTATAATCTTTCTAGGAGGTGATACTATATGACTATTGGAGAAAGAGTTAAACTTCTAAGAGAAAAAAAGGGAATGACACAGGAAGAACTTGCTATAAAGCTTGGCTATAAAACAAAATCTTCAGTTACACATATAGAAAAAGGACGTGATATCCCGCGTTCAATGGTTGTTAAGATCGCTGAAACTCTGGATACCACCCCCGCATACCTCATGGGTTGGGAAGAGCCTAACCAGGAAATTGAGCAGATGAACAGCGTATATATGCGCCCCGTCTTCGACAGCGTAAGCGCGGGATTTGGTGCGTATGCAAGCAATGACATAATAGGCTACACGCCTGTAATCATAGACAATCCCCACGATGTTGACGATACTATATGTATCAAGGTCAGGGGAAACTCGATGTATCCGAAGATAGAGGAAGGAGATACTATCGTTGTCAGGAAGCAGGATGCTGTTGACGACGGCAGGATCGCTGTTGTGCTTATCGGGGACGATGCTGTTGTGAAAAAGGTGGAGTTCGGCAAGGACTCGCTCACCCTGATCTCCATCAACCCCGAATACCCGCCCAGGATCATCGAAGGACCCGACCTGGAGAACGTCCGCATTGTAGGGCTCGTGAGACAGGTCATTAAGGCGGTGTAAACGGAGCTGCTTCGGGGGTGATATCATGGCAAAAAAGTCGAATCGAAAAAATCAACACTTCCGTGCAGAATTGCTGCCCTCGGGGAGCTATCGCTGTCGGGTCTGGGATAGCGCTGCCAAAAAGCAGCGTGCTTTTATAGCCGATACCGACATCGAGGCTATCCAGATGGCGAGGGAGTGGAAGCTGGGACATGAAATAAAAAAAGCAGCCCCCGATACCCTCGGAGACTGCATAGAAAAGTATATAGCTCTTGAATCCAACATCTTGTCACCTGCCACCGTTGACGGCTACCGACGCATAAAAAACCGCCTTGACCCCGCTCTGCTGGGCAAGTCCGTGCAGCGCATAACTGCCGAAGATCTGCAAGCCGAGGTCAACCGCCTTTCGGGGAAGTATGCACCAAAAACAGTCAAAACCTCTTTCGGGCTGGTGGCATCGGTCATGCACAAGTATGCTCCCCGAACTGACACGGCGGTAACGCTCCCGCAAGTACAGAAACGTCAGAGGGAGCTTGCGCCTCCGCAGGTCATCATCGACACCTTTAAGGGGACTGACATGGAGCTTGTCGTGCTGCTTGCCATGTGGCTGGGCCTGCGTATGTCGGAGATCAGGGGACTGAAAAAATCCGACTTTCGGGACGGTCATGTCCATATAGACCGTGTTATCGTTACCGTGAGGGGAGAGGACGGCAGCTCTCAGCACGTCGAAAAAAACGCCGCTAAGACTACCGAGAGCAAACGCAGCATCAAAGTCCCTCCGCCCGTGCAAGCTCTGGTCGATGCGCTCCCCGACGGCTACATTACCACCCGAACAGGAGTTAAGCTGTCGCAGAGCTTCAAACGTCTGATAAGCCGGGCAGGATATCCCGGCATGACCTTTCACGATCTAAGACACGTCAACGCCTCTGTGATGCTTATGCTTGGAGTGCCGGATAAGTACGCTATGGAGCGCGGAGGGTGGTCAACATCTGCCGTTATGAAGCGGATATATCAGGAAACATACAGCTCAGAGCGTGAGCGTGTAGACACGTTGATCGATGACTTCTTCGGTCGGATCTATGGCTGTTAGTCACAGAAATTAGTCACGTCTTTATAAACCCGTTGAATTTTAAGGGTGTATAAGCATTTTATCAGGGGTTCGACTCCCCTTAGCTCCAGAAAATCAAGACCCACGGTATAGCTTAATTTTGCTGCTATACCGTGGTTTTTTTGTGTTTTTGCTTCCACGATTACAGTTTGTAAAATGTACAAAACAGCGTGAAAATTGTATCAATTAGTCATATAAATTAGTCATGACTAAACAAAAAAGGCGGCTGCCCACACACGGGCAGTCGCCTTCATCATATTTACCGCATTACAAACTTCGCAAACTTCTTACCAGCTATACCGTTCTCACGATACCCCCACTTCTTCAGAAGCGAGTTCACTGCCTTCTCCGTGCCTGAGCCGAAGCCTTCGGTATCGTCTACGCTGTATCCAAGGACTTTCAGCCGCTGCTTTAAGAAGTACACCCCGAGGGACTTGTCCCCATGCTTGAATCCTGTCGCATCCAGTGCCTGTTTGCTTTCGGGCTTCTTGTATCCGTTCTTCCCCGCTGCCTTGATCTTCGCCGCAAAGTCGGTGATGGTCTGGTCGAGGTCAACGTCCCCGGAAATGCCCGAGACCCGCCCCGTGAAGCTGTACTGCCAGCCGTCGTAGGCGATCGCAGGGGCACGGGTGATGTTCGCCACCCAGTTCGTCCAGCGACCACGGTCGGCGGCGGGAATGGTGCTCAGGAACGCCTCGTAGCTGTAGACCGCTCCCCAGTAGCCCGCCGACTTGACGATCTCCAGGAATGCGTCGATGATCGCAGCCTTCGCCGTGCCGCTGAGCCTATGCTGACTCGCCTCCTCGATGTCGAGGAGCACCAGGTGCGGGATAGGCTTGATCTTGTCCAGCTGCGCCACGAATCCCCGAGCCTCAGCCCTCGCAGCGGCCGGGGTCAGAGCGTAGCAGTAGTGATAGACCCCGAAGGGCACTCCTGCCGCTTTTGCATTGCGGACGTTCTCCGAGAACCGCTTGTCAATCTGTGAGGGATAAGCCGATGTGTTGCCGTAGCCGCTTCTAATAAAAACGAAGTCCTTGCCCGAAGCTTTGACCTTTGCCATATCGACCGCACCGTTCCAGACGCTGATATCTATGCCGTAGTGCGTGCCGCTTGCATCTTTCAAGGCGGTCAGTGCTTTGATACTCGGCTTGTTCTGCTCGATGTAGGTACGCTTTTCGGCTATTTCTCCCTTTGCTGTCGCAAGCAGAGCCGTTATTTCGGTGAGGTCAATGTCCGTGACTGCTGAGATTTCCTCGGCTGTTATGCCGTTGATGTAGGCTTTAAGTATTTCCTGCCGTGTGTTTTCTGTCATGCTTAATCACTCCTTTATGTGCTGTACTTTGTATCATCATGTTCATGCCAGCCGTGATATGTCAAGTCAAGCTCTGAGGGCTTCAAGGTTGTTCCGACGTCAAACTCCTGCGCCGTGCCAGATGTCGCAAGGTTCGTACCTGATACGCTGTCCACGTAGTCACCTATCTTGCAGATTGGCTCGTTGACAACTACGGTTTCGGGAGTCTCAAGAACATACCAAACTGTTACTGGTGTTCCTGCTGCGTACTGGGCGGCGAGGTAGGTTTTAAAATTCTCTGCTCCCCCAGAACCACTGTCATAATTGAAAATGGCTGTATCATATTTTGACGTTAAGCTCTGACTAAATCTCATGCTGTTAATTGATATAGACCCATCATAAGCCGCTGTTTGGAAATGACTGCAAACAAAATTTGTCCTGTCGTTAGTCGGAATAGATACCGTTGTAGTATAATACATACCGCTCGTGTCAATTGTTTCTTCCCCAGTCAGCACCAACTTCTTTATCCTTCTCTCACTCTGCACCTCACCGAGATATATGTTCGTTGTCGTGTTGCCGAGGGTGACGGGGAGTTTGTAGCCGTAGGGTTCGTAGGGGAGGGCGGTTGAGCCTTCTGTGAGCATAAAATAGATAACACCAGATGGGTTTAGACCATCTGTAACGTTCTGCGAACATATATTAAAAACACAAAAAGCAGCATTTGCTGGTGATGTTGCGGTTAACTCACATCCAAACGGATTGGCTTGAGTGTTAGTTGTGGATATATACTGCTTATCATTATCATACCACACGAAACCGTACCAGCGACTTGCATCATAGATTGTCTTGAATTTAGCTGTATACTCCGTGTTGCCTTTTATTGCAATATAGCCTGTGTTTACCCACGTGTAAAGGTTTGAATATTGCCCATCTGCATATGCGTAATATCCTTGATTTATATTATTTTCATCACAGAAATTCTCCGTTCTCTCGCCACACCCAATCGGCACGATAGGATTCTCAGGTGTCGGTGTGCCACTCTGCTCCATATTACCTTTGATAACATAAGATGATATGGGCGTACCGTCCCCTATTACAGTTGCGGGGAGTGTTGTGATGGTGTCGGTTTCGGTGCCGTACTTGTGGAAGCTTGCAGGTACCCATGAGCCGTTGGTGTACTTCTTGATTGCCATAAAGTATCACCTACCCAATCCAGATATCGCCGTCTTGCGGGTTGCTCGGCTGCTCGGGCTGTAAATAATACTGCTTGCTGTTCGCCGAGAAGGTGAAGTGGTTGAGAAGCGCCGCAAGAACCTTGTTCTGAACAGGGTTCTCTGAGGTCGTGGAGAGGGCGGAGTCGACTTCAATTGGCACACCCTCACCGATGTGTTCCCACGTCCCCTCTTCTGTATACACGTACTCAGCACACTCGGGGTCTGTCGCTGCGCCAACAAAATACAGCCATCCTGCCTTTGCGACAGACGGAAGTTCAGATACACTGTCAACTCTTCCCTTAATGCGAATGGCTTTACTAAAATTTACCTCGACCCACTCACCCTCGCTGTTGAGCTGATACCGTGTGCCTTCGTTGATAACGTCCGCAACCGCGCCCTGCGACAGCAGAACGCCGCCCAGTCCGTCAACTGCGGGAAGCTCCTCCACTGTGTCGACTACGATTTTAGCGCGCATCACGTTACGTCCAGTTGTCGGGTCAAACCTTTCCGTGTTGTTCTGTAAGATTTTTACTGCCATTTCTATCACTCCTTATTGTTTTTCTTCGCCCTTTTCGTCTACCACAGCCGCCAACCGCTTTATCATCGCAGTCAAGAATCTCGGCAAGGGCACGCCGATGACCGCGAGGTTTTCCAGTATTGATATGCACTCGTTGATGATAAACCAAATCGTACACATCACGCCAAAACAAAAGTCCATACCGACCGATATGCCGACTTTGTGCAATCCCGACATCAAAAGCCAGTCAACGATAGCCGCTACACATATAACAGTCAGATACCCCACCTTCTTGATTATCCCCAGCACTCCCACGCGGCTTGACAGTTCCCCCGCTACCCACGCTTTTGTCATGCCCGAGATATAATCGACCGCCATAGCCACCATGAGTACCGCCAGCGGTATTGCGAGGACGTTGAAGTATGCCGCTACTCCGCCCGCTATCACCGCCAGCAGAGCTTTTAAGCTAGTTCCCTTCATATTGCTCACCCCCTCAGACAGGCACCCAGTTCCGCCCGTCGTACTCTATGCCGTTCGCCGTCCATCGTAACTTCGTTATCAGCATATCAGCACCGCCCGAGCCGTTTGCGCCGACATTTTGACCGTACAGGAAAAAGCTATTGTTTGCATAACCTGTTAGCCAATTGACTTTTGCGACGCCGTTAACATATAGCGTTGTATATGTCGCATCGTCCACAAACTTAACGTTCGTCACCGCTCCGATCAGCGACGCTTTGGGTATACTATTGTCGCTGCAATTGCCGCCT
>Ga0326514_10001005_pt1 | contig 18585 bp, 10 predicted proteins | sample 3_2548_0518_D_FD_203653 | JGI IMG/M metagenome (GOLD analysis project Ga0326514, IMG submission 203653) | Bovine rumen microbial communities from UC Davis, California, United States - 3_2548_0518 | ecosystem: Host-associated > Mammals > Digestive system > Stomach > Rumen | place: USA... | reverse complement strand
TAGATGAAAGATATAGATGCTTAAAGATTATTCCTCTTCCTGATTTCAATGGAACTGATAGTCTATTAGAAAAAATACTTAAATTTGGTAAGTGGGTAGGAAGTTATATTCACGTTCTCATGGGAGGAAGTGGTGTACTAACAGAGATTTTTGATGATAAGTTAAAATCAAGAGGTCAGAAAGAATCAATGGTTGATGGATATAATTATGATCTATTAATACATGATTCAGGTGCCATTGATGCTGCTTTTAATGGAGGGCAGGGAACTGGTGCTGTAATGTATGCTCAAGATTTTACAGAAGATGGAGAACTTAATGGAACAGTTTCTGCATCTCTTAATCAAGGAACCTCTCTTGAACGTATGCTTACTATGGATTTTGAAACTACAGGTATACTTCCAGGAACAGGAGATTTCAAAGTAAAAACTGCTGGTATTATTTCTGGTCTTTCTAGATTGGAAACTGCTGCTAATAGAAAGGATGAAACAGGAAAACAAGGAACTGTTGTCAATCCAAAATTACTTGAAGTTATAGGAAAAGCTTTAGGAATAAAGTTAAAAGGAATTCCTGGAAAATATGAAGAGTGGAAACTTATAAAAACTCCACTAACTGCAGGAGAAAAAGATTCCTATTCTGGAGTATTAAATAAAGTAAGTAATAGAGTAAAAGACGAAGTCGTATACGACGTAGCTTCTAAGTACTCTGATGGTATGACATCTTGGTTAGATCCAGATAGAAAATTTTCTGAAACTATAGATGATGCAATTGGATTGCTATCAGGTTTTGATGCTGTCGGAGGTTTGCTCGGATTACCAAAACTTAGTAAGATTGATAGATATCTTGCTGCTGGTATTAATGGTGTAGATGATGCTATTAATGGAAAGATAAATCTTGCTATGACTGGCGGCGGAAAATATAAATTAGTTCCAGCTAGTTATAAATTAAAACCTGGTGAAACTGAGGAAGCTATGACTATTAATGGTAAGAGACAAACTAGAGTTAGATTACTTAGACTTACTGGAGACTCTATGAAATTCCTTAGAAAGAAAATAGCAGAAAAGGCTGGCGTAGAAAATGTTAAATTTAATATGACTGACTACGAGGCTTTGGAGAAAGTTATTATACCAGGAGTAAAAAGATATTTTCAAGAAAGAACAGGAAGAGATGTAAAATTCTTAGATGGTAGTTTTACAACACAAGAAAAAGAAGAACTCAAAAGTATAATGGAAGAGTTTAAGAATGATAAATCTTTTTCAGAAGTATGGGATAAAAGTTCTAAAGAGTTTGTTGATACTGCCAAAGAATCTATGTTTAAAACTGTGAAGGCCTTAAAATTATCTGATGAGAATAAACAACGCGCAAGTTTTCTTATGAGATACTTTATGGATAAGCTTAATCTTGAACCTTTCCAAGCAATGGGTTTCATTGGTAACTTCCATTATGAATCTGGCGGTAATTTTCATCCTTTAGCTCATCACGGTGGTTATATTGGTCCTTGTAATGGAAAGACTGCATTTGGTATTGCTCAGTGGACAGGTGTTCGTAGAAAAAGATTGGTTGAAAGATATGGAACAACACCTACACTTGAACAAGAAGCTGAATATGTAGTTTGGGAGTTAAATAATCTTAGAGAATATAAAGATACTCTTTCAAGATTGAGAAAAACTACAAATGTTGTTGAAGCTGCTAGTGTAGTATTTGGTTACTATGAGTTCTCTGCTGGTGTTGAAAAAGCTTTACAGGCAATGGGCAAAAGTAAGGGTAATGGTAATCCACTAGAGCAATATCATAAACACCTGGAACGTGCTCAGGCTTTATATAAAGCTCTTGATATAAATATATTGGGTATAGCAGATGGACATTCTAATTCAAATACTGATTATATAGCTAGAAGTCAAGAGGCAGTTAAAAATAAAGCAGCAAAAGAAAAGAATTTACAGAATAAAATAAATAAAGTAAATAAGAATGCAGAATCTGTAAATAAGCAGGCTAAGAATATGGCTAGAATGGCTGAGAATATTAATAAACATAAACAAACCACTCAAGTTAAGAATGTTAATAAGACTAAACAAATGGGTTGGAATAAAGCATAAGATCTATGGCAGTAAATCAAAGTACTATAAATATATTAAAACAGTATTCTGGTGGCCGAGAATTACGCTTTTCTCAGCCTACGATCATAATTAACAATAATACACAAAATGTTGTTAATAATCAAGTCGATGCCACAGAAAAGCCAGATATAACTCAGCAAGATATAAAAGAAAAATCTAGTGAAATTAATGAGCTTAATAGAGTTGTAAATGCAAATCTGTTAAATAAGAATCAGATATATAGAGCTAGAAATTCTGAGTTTAAAAGAGTTGGTGAAAGTATTAATCGATTCTTTACTGGTAGTTTCAAAGGATTTACAGAAACTGTTAAAGATATAGCAAAATCTCTCAACCCTAAAAATACACTTGATGCTCTGTTTGGTGGTACAAAGAGTGTGTTTTGGAAAATAGGATTTTTTGCTATAATGAAAAATTGGGATAAAGTCTTAATCTCAATTGCAAATATAGAAAAAGGATTTAATAAATTAGCTTCATTTGTTACTGGTAAGGACGAAAAAGGAAAGAAAGTAAGTAGATTATCATTATCTATTGAATTGTTTAACTGGGTTGGTTTAAAACAAATTCCAGAATTCATAGGTAATGTAGCTGATAAAGTAAAATCAGGTGCAAACTCTTTAATGAGAGCATTTGAAATATTATTTTCTAGTACAAAGAAAGGAACTAAATCAATAGTAAATGGAGTTGAAACTTTATTCTTAAACTTTTTTAATGATAGAAAGAAAGCTTTAGAGCTATTGCCAAAATTAGATTTAATGTCTACTGGTGGTGATGTTGAACAAATAGCTTTGAAGTTAGTAGAATATTTTGGAAATGTAGTAAAGGCCCTTTTTGGCGGTACTGATGCTACATTTGATATTGTTGCTAGTAGTTTAAAGCAAACTGGAAGAGAGTCTTCAATGATGATTAATGATCAAATTGTAGATAGTGGAAAAGAAGACCTATCTAGAGAATTTGATAGTAATACATCTATGGGAGATTTTTCTATAGTTTATAGTAATAAGCGAGGAACTTATTCTACAGACTATGATTCTTCTGGAAATCTTGTAAACTCAACATCTGCTACTTTTAGACAATCTACGGCTATTACGGATATGATAGATATCAATCCAGATAGATTTGTAGGCGAATCAAAAGATTTTAAAGAATATGCTACAACCGTTCCTGTATCTGGTTTCTTAGGGAGTTTGTCTACTCTTGAAAATGCAGTAGAGAAAGATGAAAAAGAAACAGGTGGTGAAGGTGTAATGGTCTCTGAGGATTTTCTAGATTCAATGGGAAAATTAGCTGGTATCAATCTAAAGGCACTTGCTAAAAAGAAAGACTATGAATTTAGAAGAGAAGCTAAGTCTAAAGAGGATATAAGATTAGAAGGCGGAGATGCAGAGTATGAAACTGATAAGGCTGCAAGAAGAGAGGTTATGAATTATGCTTCTAAAGGTCTTACAGAAGGCTGGGGAAGAAAAGCTCTCAAATGGTTGGCTGGTAATGCAGGTACAATCATTGGTGGTATTATTGGAGCATGTTTTTCTTTTGGTTTAGGTACTGGTATTGGTGCAGCCCTGGGTAATATGCTTCAACGAGGTATAGAGGCAGCTATTGGTATAAAGGCTGAGGATGCTGTTGGAGGATATATGGCTTATAGTAATATAAGGGATGCTCAAGATAATGCCAATGAGGTCAATAAGATGATGAAGAAAAATAAGTTAGTCTTAAGACCATATACTGGAAAGGGTGTACCTATTACATTAGCTGTATCTGAAGCAAAGACTAAGAAGATAGTAGCACAAACAACAAAAAATAAATTTACTTTCTGGACAATCAATAAAGATGTTATGAATAAATTGAAAGCTGCCTTATCTAAAAAGATAGGTATGGACATTCAATTAGATCAAAAGAAAGATAAATTAAAATATTTACATACATTAAGAAAAGCAACAAGTTTTCTCATAGAACAAAGAAAGGCGAGACTAAAGGAATTAGCTGGTAAATATAGAGAAGCTAGAAATATAGACTTTGATAGTATAACAGCTGATTATTCTTTAGATGATATTGATAATTTCATACAAGCCTTAGAAGAAAAAGAGATATATAATAAATTAGGAGAAGCAGATATTCTTGAAGGGATACAGGATATTGGTATAGGATTTCAAGGAGCTGTTGGAACTATTAAAGAATATCTTAGCAGAGTTCCTAAAACTTTAAAAGTAATCGGAGCTCATAATGGTGGAGGAAGAGGCCTTCCTTGGAGAATTGTACAAGGATATAATAAAGAAACGATGCCAGACTTGGTAAGAAAATATGGAATTCCTGTTAGAATTACATCTGGATATCGTGGATATAATACAGCCTCAGGAGATAATTCTTGGCACCGTGCAAAAGATAACTTTGGTAATCCCGCTGCATACGATATTGTCCCTTTGGATAGAAATTATAATAATCTTCTTAAGTGGATTTTCTCAAGACCAGCCGTTGTAAAAGAATTCTTGGACAGAGGTTGGGGTATTCTTGATGAGTCTACCAGAGAAAATATTAAGAAAAAGAGAACAGGAGCGACGGGATTCCACTTCCACGTAGGTCCGGATTCACTATCAAAGAAAGAATTCCTTGGAGCGATGAAAGCATATAATCCTACTATGTTCTATCAATATATTAAAGATGGATCTGTATCTAATTCTTATATGGATGCTATAGAAAAATGTTCTGAGAAAATCTTATCCCAAGTAAAAACGTGGGAATCTGAAGCTATGTCATACGCTTATGCTGCTTCTCAAAGAAATAACAGCAAAAAGGTTAACAAATCTGTAACAAATAAAAAAGTTAAAGCTTAAATAAAATGGCTGATCAGAAGAGTATAGAAGAAAAGTCTAGAAAATTTCTTGATACTGAAGTAGGAAAATCGGAAGCTGATAAGTCGAAAGCAATGGAGGAAGCAAAAGTCCATCTTTCTCAAATTCAAGCTGAACGTCAAAATAATCTTACTACAGAAAAGGTTACTAGCAATAGTGAATTTAATAATAATCAGACTTTAAAGCAAGCTGCTCAAATAGTTGCTCAAGATGAAGCTATAAAATTGAAACAACAGCAAGCTGTTCTATCTAGTCAAACTGCAGCTACTTTAAAGAAATATGGAGTTGGAGGACCAAAGGTAAAAAGAACTCAAAGTAGAAATGTTACCGTATCTCCACAACAAATTGTAATTAATAATAATACACAAAATACAACTACTAATCAGGTTAGTGCAGGTCCAGTTCAAGGTCGTGCACTAGCCTTTAAAAGTGGTGGAGGAAATAGAGGATCAGGTGGTGATTCTACAATAGCAAAATTCAAAACTTGGATTCAGAGCTCTTTTCAAAGACAGAATGAGGAAGGTATAAGAAGAGAGAAAACTTATAAGAACAAAGAATGGTCTTTGAGTCGTATGGGTAACCGTATGATGGATAAGCTTTCTAGTATTGGTCAAAGTTTTGCTAAATCATTAAGTCCTAGAAATATAGCTAAGTCATTTACGAATGATTTTAGTCTTATGTTGAAAATGATGGGACTTCATAGATTAGCTATGAACTGGACAGATACACTTCGTACCTATGCAAGAATTGAAGCTGCTGTTATAAAGTTTGTAGGATTCTTTGGTATATCTATTCCTGGTGTAAAATATGATGCTTCTAAAGCTAAAATTGGAGGATTAAAAGAAGCAGCCTCATCTAAACTATCTGGTTTCAAAAGAACATTGATAGAATTCCTTGGTGGTGATCCAAATAGAAAAGAAACAAATACTATTGGAGGAGCCTTAAAGGAATTGTTTATGGGTCAAGGAGGATTCATAGATCTTTTAGGTGAGAAACTTAAAATAATGTTCGATGAAAGAGCAAGGGCTATAAAGGCTGTTCCAAAGTTAAGTTTCACCTCAGCAAATGGTGATATGGGAGCTATGGTTGGTCAAGCTTTTACTTGGTTATCAAACGTATTGTTTGCAGCTATTGGAGGTAGTGCTGGATTAAAGGCTAGTATACAAACAAAGATGGCTGACAAAGTTCTTAATAAAGAACAAGAAAATCATAGTGACGTTTATAGTAAAAAAGCAGGTTTCATAAAGGATCATATTATTGGAGATACTGATATTCTTGCTGATAATAAAAATTTAGGATTACAAGTAGGACAGTCACTTGACAGCACTGGTAAAAGATTAACAAACTCTACAGCCGCTTCTTATAAACAATCTTATATAATTGCTAAAGAAATTTCTGAGGTAGGTTCAAATAAGAGAAGTCCTATGGTTATTACTAGAGGCCTCGATCGTTTGGAACAAGCTGCTAAAAGAAGTGAGAATTCAGATAAGAATTATAGCGGTCGTGCAGTTGTAAATCCAGAATTCATCAATAACTTTGCAACATTGTTAGGTATGTCTCCTGAACAATTCTGTAAAGAGTATGATGTTAGATCTTTGCCTTATAAATTCGTATCCGCAGCCAGAGATGATATGGAAGTATATCAATCTGGAGATGCTGGTTTCATGCAAACTGCTGGTATGGAATATGCAAAGGGTAAAGGTGTCGCATTTGCAGATAAGTTCGGAGTTGGCCTTCCAGCTAGAATAGTTGGTGGTCGTGTATTTAGTGACGGTATCATGGGCGGTATTGAAACCGCTGGTAAAGCTTATTATAAAGGAATTGTAAATGCAAATGCCGCACAGAAAAGACTTGTATTGGTCCCTGGTTCTGAAAAGAAAGCAGGTATTCCTATTCCAGAAAACTTAGCTGATGAATTCCAAAGGTATCAAACACTTTCTACTATAACTAAGGTAGCCGGAGCAATACCTTTCGGAGCTGCTGGATGGGCTGGTGGAGATTTTGCTTCTGATTTCTTATTTGGTGGAAGGACTGGTGGTAAAACTAAGAAATTCATCAGATTTAATGCTATGTCTGCTGCTGGTATTGCTAAGTTGAAAAAGAGACTTAGTGATATGTCAGGTACTAAAATGACATATGATAATACAGATGAAGATAATCTTAGACAGCTTATAAATGCACTCAACGCTCAGAGAAGAAAGAATGGATCTACAGGTAAAGCATGGCTTTCTACAGATACAATGGCAAATGCTGCACCAGAGGCTACTAAGGAATACAAGGCAATAACCGCAGAAACAGATGCTAGAAATAAAGCTTTACAGGAGAAATTTAATAATGGACCTGTTGGTAAATTAGCTAATAAAGTTTCTAATATTGGTGAAGGAATTACTAATAAGGTTGAAGAAGGTGTAGATAAAATATCTGGATCCGCTGGTAAAGGCGGAAACATGCTACAAAAGGCTGGCGGAGCTATTATGAATGGAGCGAAGGCTGTAGGTAATAAGATATCTAATGCATACACGGATTTTAATCAAACTAATCTTACTAGTTATACTTCTGTAAAAGATACTGCCTTAAAGTATGTTAATAATTTGTTAAAGGATAAAAATCTGAATTTAACAAAGGAACAAGCGATTGGTTTGGTAGCGGCTTTGGCAAAGTATAACTTACTGGGTAGAAATAATAGAGCCGATTCTAATGCATTTATTGGTACTAATCAGGCAAATGATTTTGAGAAATATCTTGAAAAATATGGAACTAACCCTGAAGAACTAAAGAGTAAGAAAGATGATGATAACTCATTTAAGTATAATTATAATTTCTTACATGAAGATCTTGTAGGGTCCAAAGTTCTTGATAAGATTAAGAATGCAGGTACGGCAGAAGAAGTAGCAAAGATTTCAGCTGAGCATTATGGAAAGAAGGAGGATGCTAAGTATTCAGAAAAGGCAATATCTCAATTAAGAGATTTCTTAAACGCAAAGACAAAGACAAAAAGCAAAAAAGATAATGCTAATTTTGATTTAAATTCGGCGGTTGATGCTAAAACAGCAGAGCTTGTTAATAAAAAGTCTAGTAATTTTATTAAAATTGGTGGCTCTTCTTCAGATTCATCTCCAAGTAGTATAAAAAAGTCGGCTATAAAAGATGGACAGAAAGCGGCGAAAAAAGCAGTAAATAGCGCGGCTGCTATGTCTGGTAGTGGTAGTGTAAATACTAATAATCAGAAAATCTTTCAAGATGCAAACAAGATAACAAAAACTGGAAATAATAGAGGATCTGTTCAATTTGATACTTATAGAGCTAATTCTCCTATTTCTGGTTCTGGTCAACCTCTAGCTGCTTACAGCCCTACTAAGATAGCTAATCAAGATGAACAGGTTGCTAAGGCTATGATTTATACTGATACGGCCCTTACCTTAGGGGCTGGAGCTATGGCAATGGTCGGAGACGCAGCTGTGAATATTGCTTCTAATCCTGGTATGACTCTTAATTATAATACTACCAATAATCAGATACAGCCAAGTAGTAATGGATCTGCTGGAGCTTATAATATAACAACGTAACATATAAAAGATGAGTGAACACGAAGGAAGAAGCTATTATAGAAAAGCAGATTACTATAATAGCGATCTGAAAGGACATCACTATTCTGATGGTGATTGGTGGAAAGGTCATGGAGGTAGTGGTTTCTATGTAGATACAGATTTTACACACAGAGATCTCGTAGTATCACTGCATCCTAATATGAAAATAAAAAGAAAAGATGATGGAAGTATTGATTATGACGTTTTGAGATTAAATTCAAAAACTGTTGTAAGAAATACTGAAACCGTAAATACTAAAGAAGGTACTTCTAAAGTAAATACTGCAGAAGTTAAAAAAGAAGTATTAGAGGAGAAACATGTTCAATGGGAAGCATTCTCTCAAGAGGAAGCAGATCCTGATAGTTTAAATGTATTTGGTAGAGCAGTAACTTATCCATATAGTAAAGTTCCTATTCTAAAGACATTTGTTCATGAGGACTTCAACGTTAGCATAGCTAATTCTTGGACAAATAATGGAGGTGGTGATGCTGTTTCTGAAATATTTAACCTAGTAAAACCATATGCAGCATATCTTCCATATCTCAAAGATCAATTTATGATTGCTTGGGATGCTCAAAAGAATGGGTTGTCAAAAGAGGATATGAAGGATATTAAAAATTCCAGAGTAGCTGATTTTGCAATGAATGCTGTTAATACGATACATAATGCTCTTGAGGGTACTGGTGATAGAACGAATCACAATGAGGGTACTAACTTATTTGATACTATTACAAAAGAGTTAAATAGTACGCTTGTAAGTCAGGGATCTAGATTCTCATACTATCAGGGAACAGGAACAAGCTTTAGTCACCTTAACATGCGAACAACTATCTTTCCAGAATATGATAGTGACGGAAATCTTATTACTGTATTGGATAAACTAGAAAAACTATTTCCGTATGTAATGGGATCTTTTGAGCATGACGAGCTTATAAAGAAAATTAATGCTGAAGATTTTGTGGCATGGCAAAGACCTCCAGGTGGATTCGAAGCAAATATTTTTGATATAGATGCTATACAGAAAGGTACCTTAAAGCTGAAAATTGGTTCTATGTATTCTTTGGATAATTTGGTTGTTCAATCTATGCAGCTAAATCTATCAAAGACTGTATTAAAAATTCCAAATCCTTTTAAACAGCTTAAGACACCTACTCCACTTTATGCAGAGATTACACTAGATTTAATGCCAGTAACAAAATACTCAGTTAATTCTTTAATGGACTTTGTTAATGGTTCTAGAATGAAGACCTGTAAGATTAATCAAGCCAAAGGTTATAATGATGCATTGGAGTCTCGTATAGATGAAATTAGCTCATTGTTTGGTAAAGGCAAGTATAATTCTGACGGATCTATTAATGAAGAGAATAGTAAAGAAGGAAAATATATTACTAAATATGAGACAACAACTGATATTGATGGTAAGATAGTCCCTAAGCTTGATGAATATGGAGAGCCTATAACAACAGAGATTGAAGTTACTGATGCTGAATTCGAGAAATATAAAGCCTATAGTGATAATCTAAATTCTGATGGAACTGTAACTGAGGGTGTAGTAGAAACAACTAGAACTGTAGAATGGACTAATAGTGAGTCTATTGCTGATAGAGTTTATAAGGTTAATTCTCAAACAGCTTATAAGAATGGCTCCGCAGAAACTTCTAAAGTAGAGTTTACAGTTGGCACGGATGAATTCTTGGATAAGCTTCAAACTATTGATAGTGAATCATTCAAGTCATATTTGGATAATATTGAAAATCTTAAAGAGTCTAAGGATTGGAATAGTACTGTTAGAGATAATTTGGAATTATTCGAACAACTTGGAGAAGACGTTTATAATATGCCTGAAGTAACCAATAAAGATTTTAGTAGAATAGTAAAGACAGAAAAACCTAATGGAAATATCATTTATGAATTCGAAAATGCAGATGGTGAGTTAAGCGATTATAGAGAAATAAATCCAACTGGTAAAATTGTAGAAGAACAAAAAACGTTTAATTCAGATGGCAGAACCATTAAAGTAACTACAAATTATGACAATACACCTATTCCTGGACAAGGTTATAATAAGGTAATTTCATGTGTAGAAGGAAATAAAGAAATAGTATTGTCTAACACTGTTACTCTAGATAGTGGATACCTTATGACTTACTATAATGATTCTCTAGATACAAATAAGTCCGTAATTAAAACAAACGAATTTGGATACACTCTGGATAATACAGAAGGACTTTCTGTTGTGTATACTGATATGAATGGTAATACATATACAGGTTCAGAATATTTAAAACAAAATGTAGGAACACTTAGACTTCTGTTAAATGGAATGACAAATAAAATCCTACAGGTACAATAAAATAATGTTTACAAGAGAAAATAAAACATTAACAAATACAACTAGTCTAAGTAATTATATAGAGGGCTTTGATATATTTAATTCAAAGCTTCTCTATAAACTTAGAGATCCAAAACTATCAAGATCTAGTTATGTTATAGAGAAACATCCATACAGACCAGATCTTATAGCAAAGGATTTTTATGGATCTGTTAATTATTCAGACTTTGTTGTATTAGCTACAGGAGAAAGTGGCATAGATGCTCTTTCTACAGGTAGCACATTAAGCTTAGTTACTAAGTCAGAATTGGATAAATTAATAAATAGTTTATAAATTCTATGAAATATACTAATTCATATAACATTTCAGCAGAAATTAAGCCTTTCACTAATTCTGGTTATATTTTTACAAAACTTCATTTATATGAAGAACTTGGTGGAATGATAGCTTATGGTGAGTGTAGTTTATTGCTTACCAGTAGTGATAAAGATGGTGATGACGCATTAAATATACTAGATGAAACTAATGAAGGCGAGATTAGTATAGAAGATGGAAACCAAGGAGGCTTAATTAGAACAATACCTATTTTTATATATGAAAAAGAGAAGAACCATAATAATGCCAATATAAAATTTGTATGTATCAAAGATAAAGATTTCTTTGAAACAAAGCGAAGTAATGTGAATCATATAGTATTGGATAAAGATGGTTATGAAAAAGAAGTAGGTGGTTGGCCAATAACAAAAGAGAGTATTGAAACATTATATAAAGGCAAGAGTGATATACGTGTAAATTATGATTGTTTAAAAGATGTGATCTATAATCAGACCTATGAAACAGATTATGATGTATGTAAGAAACTATGCTTAGGGTATAAGAAGAATACAGTATTTTGTTTTGGTTGGGAAGGTCTTATGCTAAAAGATCTTATAGGTGATTATAATTCGTTTGGAAAACACGAAGAGAAATCAGTTAGTGCTTATGATGATGGAAATCTGAAAGAGATGACTATCTATGAAGGATCTGATTTCTCAAATACAACGCCTTATAATTCACTATATAATAAGCGATTATTCAACAACTCTGCATCTAATGAGTGGGAAACATCTGAGCATAATGTAAGCTATTCTGTTTCTAAAGACTTTATAACTATAAATAATTATGATTATTCTTTTATAGTTGATAAGGATCAAGAAGAGTTTGCTTATAATATGTTGGAAAATAAGAAGTATAATGATTCTGATATGTTTATGAAAATAGAAATCACATATACTTCAAAAGCCCCACTTTATAAGATTGGAGATATTGTAAGATATAGAGCAAGCTTAAAAGATTCAAAATTTCCTTTCTCTTTATGCTTAGTTAAATCAAACGAAATATTAATTACAGCAGAAGATGATGGGGATGTTAATCTAGATCCTAATGGTCTTCCGTATTCTTGGAAGGTTGTACTATTAGGTTTAGTTAAAGACGGAGAAATTCTAAAGGATTCAACAGAAAATTAATTATGTCTATACAAGGAAATAACCCGGTAACTTATATTGGAGTAATATCTTATATACCGGTGAATGGAAAAGATAAATATGAAGTTAGAGTTGATATTCCTAGTTTGAAAGTTGAAGGAGCAAAAGCCATACCAGAGTCTAGTTCTTCAGATGAGCCTCAGGTTGGAAATGTTGTTCAGTTAACTCAACAAAATACAACTTTAAATAGTACTTATCTATATAAGATATTAAAGAATAGTAATTATACTGGAACTCGAAGTCATGGTAATACACTTACAATGAATGATGATGGAGTTACAATGGGTATTTCTACGGGATGGGAAAGATATACACAAGACGCAGATTTACCTTGTGACTCTTATATCAACTTCGGTAAAGATGGTTCCATAACTATAGCGGTTGTTAATGATGGCTTACCAGGAAAAATAAAAATAATTGGTAATGCAGATGTTGAAATTTTGTCTGATGGTAATATAACTGTTGGAGGAAAATCAACTATTAATATTATAGGAAGTGGAGAGATTAATATAAATAGTTCTGAATCGAATATTAATATTAATGCTGAAAATTCTTGTAATATTAATTCTAAAAATGATATTAACTTGGGAACTGATGGTGATGTTAATATTACTTCTAAAGGATCTATAAACATGACTGCAGTTGATATAAATTTGAAATCTGATATAACTGATTTTTCAGACACTAACTTGGTTAGCAGTAAAGCAATGCCAACTAAGACGGTTCCAACAACTGTTCCCGTAATAAAGATATAATATGAAATTCAGTTTTGGAAATAAGGAAGATATAGAGAAAAAGATTGCTAGTGCTATTATTAATAAGTTATACTCTGAAGCTGTAAAATATGTACAATCTTCTGAAAATATAACTTCAATAGCCGATAAAATAAATAATGCAGTAGGAGACAAGTTAGGGGCGCAGGCCAGAATCATATCTGAAAGTATTTTAAGTACTATTGATTCTGACAAGGAAAAACTAACCTCTGGCCTAATGAGTAAACTAGAAACTCTAAAAGAACGCCCTGGAATGATCTGGGGTAATACAAATAAAATAAATGTTAATGATAGTGAAGAATTAAAGAAATCAAAAACTTTAAGAGAATTCACTCAAAAGAAAGCAACTTACTACAGAACAAAATCAAAACTTCAGGAACTCAATATATTCTACAAGGGAATAAATATTGAATTCAGTGACGATAAATCTGAGGGTAAGTCTGACTACGATAAGTTAATGGCTGATATTGAGGCTGAAATAAATAAGTATAATGAGATTATTCAGCCAGATATTACAAACCTAACTGACGAAACACAACTACATGAAGCTCTAAAACGTATATTTGATAAGTATACAGAAGAAGATTTTAATTCTTATCTTAAAGAAATCAATAAAGATATAAAAAAATTTAAGAAAGAACTAGATAGTATCTACAAGAAAGAGCAAAAACGTAAGAAATCTAAAAACGAAGATAAGTTAAAACAAGTAAAGCAGAAAATAGTAGATTCTGGAGAAGAACTTATTGATAGTCTTACAAAGGATATTTATATGGACGTTGAATCAATATGGATTGATATGGAAGAACTTTATACGTATCTTACTGATATTCCGAAACAGATTATTCAGATTCCACTATCTACTATTGTTAGTACTCCTACTGGACTTGGTTTATCTATTAATAAAATTCCAGAAGCCCTATTAAACCTCAAAATGTTAGCTGATTCACTAGGAACTAAGGTATCTAAGGTAGATATAGATCTGAAGAAACTTGGATTAACCGGAAATCTTAGTGAAGGTGTTCCAGATAGCGATAGCGATCTAAAAGGAGCTTGTCTTGCTGCGGATTTATTTTACACATATGTTAAGAAAGGTATAGATATCGTTACGAAGACTATACAGATGGCCGGAGGTTATGTATCTATAGCAGCTACAGAAATAGCTGAGATTGAAAAGTATGATCCTAATCTTCCAGACATTACTATAGATAATCAAATAGACGCTGACCACTGTTCTAATTATGTTCACGATGAGGAGAATGATGGTCGTACAACTTATGACAATAAAGAAAATTTAATATATGTAGAAAATCTCCAAAAGGTAAAGAAATCTGCTGATAACTGTACAAAATATTGTATACTTCAAGAACTCATTCCTGTTAGACCAAAAGAACCAGATCCTGTTGATTTCGAACAAGATCCAGGAATGTCAGATGAAATATACAATGAGGTTAAACGTCAGTTAACAGAGGCTAATCAGGCTGCTTATGAAACCGCCTTGAGAACATATGAGAAAGAAATGGAAGAATTCAATAGAAAATATGTTGAAGGCGGAAAGAAGTGTAAGAATTGTAAATTATTTAATAAAAAATAATGACTAAATACTTATTATCTACTGGTGACAGTACTTACAGAAAAGAGGAATATATTATTGATTTGTTTAGACTTCACTTTAATATAAACCCCGGTGATGTCCCTATGAAAGATAATATGGGATTCGATTGTTCATTTTCTGGAGTCCTTAAGTCAGAGTTAGAAAAAGAGATTCAGGCCAGGGTAAGCTTATTCATATCACAAATAGAAGATTACTTTGATAATGTTAGTGTTACTATTGACGATATATCTTTAGTAGATGACAGAACAGCCAATCTTAGTATTACCGTTAATGACAGTTCTTCAGGAACTATTACATTTAATATATAATTATGAAATCATTACAAGATTATATAGATTCATTTGAGTCAATTGCATCCAATTTAGGATTTGTTGGAGATAGTGTTACACTTCTGACACATCTATTTGCTAATGCAGTTTATATAAATGAAGTTTCTAATATAGCTTATTTACAGGAGTCTAGTATGGATACTTCTAGACAATTGAATACAAAGATACAGAGATGTGTTGATAATATGTATTCTGTTTATAGAGGCAGATGTCCACGAGCTATATTAAATATTAGGCCTACTAAGAAAATTACATTGAATTTATTTGATGAGGTTGCTTCTTCAAATAATTTTAAGCTATACTATTTAGGGTATTCTTCTATTGATGAAAGCTCTGTAGATGGTGTTAGTAGTTTTATAACTCCTGATACAAGTGAGTTTATAATGGCCCCTCTTAGTATAACTCCTGCCTTAACCGAAAATGATACTATACAAATTCTATGTCTGTTAAGTTCAGAATATACAGACTCTGAATGGACTATCTCAGAGGGAAATAGTTACTATGTAGATTGTACAGAAAGTGACTTAAGTAATGATGTTTGGGTAAAGGTAAATGGAGAATATAAGAATGTAACGAGAGAGTTTTCAGAGCATATCTTAAAGGGTGAGATCTTCGATTTAACTATTACTGGATATGGTTCTAGATTGTATTTGCCAGATATTTTCAGAACGGAATTCAATAAAGAAGAGCAAACTGTTCCAGAAAATACAACAGTTACAGCTAGATATTATAAGATATGTACGCTGGGAGATTTTTCTGCAACAGAATTAGGAAAAGTAAAATCACCTATTGGAACATTAGTTGATTTTGATTCTTCTTTTGCTGTATCGAGTGATTACAAAGGAATTAGTTATATAAGCCACGTTCCTAGACATGATGAGGGAACTTTGCATTATAAATCTAACAGAGATCGATATACAAATAGTATTATTAGAAGTAATTCTGATATTTGTAATATTCTCGAAGAATCATTCCCTAATAAAGTATCTTATAAAGGAACTTCTTATTCATTCAATAAAAATGAGGAAGGAGATGTCGAGCTTTCTATCTATTATATTCCAACTGGAGAGAAGCTATCAGACAAAGAAATAGAAGATTATAAAAATAATATGACTTCTTACTTTGTTACTAATACTATAAATATCAATACAGGTAGAATGTTTAAGGCTATCTTTAATATTGATGCTGAACTATATCAGATGAGCTCAATCGATGATGAAATGTCTGATATTATATTTAATTATAATAACAAGTTTGGTATTAACTTTGAGGAGGAGAAAGATTCTATCATAGCTTTGATAAATAAAATTTCTAGTGTTAGAAAAGTAAACTCTTTTGAAATTGTATTTAAAGATGAAAGTGATAGTAATGTTACCTGGGAGGATATTATAAAAGACGATCCTAACCTAGAAAGAACTTACTTTAATACATCTCACTCAATTACTACAAATATCTATATAGCATGAAATTAAAGTTAAAAATACCAGAGAATCTTCTTAGTATCCCCGTAGTTTCACAAATGAAGCTTATATGGGATTTCTATGAAGAAAGTCTTGGGCAGGAAAACAATAACATAAGTACTATTTCCAATGAAGAGCTCAATGGTATAAAAGCTTTTATAGATAAATGTTTAGAGGATGAAAACTTAATAGCTAGCGACGAAGAAACTATCAACGTAGCTAACTATTTAGTAAAATTATTCTATAGTTTAAAGGGAACTCCAAAAGTGTTTGAATATATGAAAAGCTATTTGGGGATTGATTTCGCTGAGGATCCAGTTTATAAAGATTTCTCTATATCTATGAATATTGGAGAAATAGAAACATCTGAGATAAGCGCGTACTTTAAACTATTATGTAAATTTATCAGAGATCTTTTATATTACTATGAACTGAGTATTATAATTGATACAGTTAATTTATTTATTTCTAGCAACTTAACATCAAATATAGGGGCTGGAGTAGTTACTTATAAAGAATTTAATATAACAGAAGAAGGATGAAAACAAATATATTTAGCGAATGTCCAGGAGAGGTAAGCTTAGATACGGCAGTGTTGTATAAGTGGAGACCTTTTCTGCCATCTGTTAGTTCTGAATATTTAACCGATGAACAACGATCAAAACTTTTATCAGAGTCTAAGGCTTATAAAGTATTACATGCTTCTAGTAGTGTTAATTCAGATCTTATAGACTTCGCTGAATACGGTTTTGATCATAAAGTTAAAAAAGATTCATTCGGTTCCTACTTGAAAACTAATAGTCTAGATAAAAAGTCATTAGCTTTAGTAGGAAACAATCTATCTGACCTAGAGAAAGTGGAGAGTTTTGCAGTACCACAATTATCAGACGAAGAGAAAGAAATTGAGGATACTGTAAACCCTTTCTTTGGTTGTATAAATGTTGATAGTAAGTCTATATATCTATTAGATTTACCTGGTGAAGAGTGGAAGTTCAACGATGATTCAAAGAATGTTGTAAAAGAAAAGCAGCAAACATTTTATATAGGTGATATTGGCTATTTTATATTACATCCATTAACATATAGCAAATGCACTGTTGAATTTTCCGATCTTTATTTAAATACTGATTTTTCTAGTATAAGTCTTGAAAGTATACAGGAAACTTATGCCGGAGATGAGACAATTAGTAATATTATATTGAAAGATAATTTGCTTTTCATACAAAAAGCAGATGGCACTATCAACATAAGTATATTAAGTTTAAAGTATCCTGGCACAACATCTATACTTTCATCAATTGTAAAATTAGCAAATGAACTAAATGGTATCTTCAGAGTAGGATATAATATTTCTAATAATATGACACTGGATGAATTCTACTCAATGACAGAGCCAGAAGATTCCGATGAAGAACCAGAGTATGTTCATAAGAAAGTTGGAGATCAAACAGAGACTTTATACTTATATGACGATGTAGAACATAATTATAGCGAAGACTTAATTAGTAGAGGTATTTATAAAATAGAGTTTTATAATACAGCTAAGGTTCCAGAAGAAGGACAGACAGAAGAGGATTTGTATACAGATATTGATGTTCTAGACTATTTAGGACTTATTGATAAATCTTCTGATGAGAAAATAATAATTCCTATGATGACAGTAGTTTTAGGTCCTGAAAATAACTGTCCTAATAACCTGGATGAGAACTATTATAAGTTTGATAATCTTTACTATGATTTTGATGATACTAGTCAGATTGAATTTGACAATGATGTTCTAAATAAATATAATTATTCTAATTTAATTCAAGAGATTACAAATAGAAAAGTACTTTATGTAGTTACTGATTCTGAGTCTAATAGTACAGATATTAATTTATCACTAGAGTCTTGGAAAGTAAGTAATAATCCAAATAGAAATCAGAGTAAATATAGTCTTAGAAATGATTTCCTTGATGTTACTAAAAATGGTATAAAAATATTCAAGGAAGATCACGGATTAGCTATT
>Ga0326514_10001003_pt1 | contig 18626 bp, 20 predicted proteins | sample 3_2548_0518_D_FD_203653 | JGI IMG/M metagenome (GOLD analysis project Ga0326514, IMG submission 203653) | Bovine rumen microbial communities from UC Davis, California, United States - 3_2548_0518 | ecosystem: Host-associated > Mammals > Digestive system > Stomach > Rumen | place: USA... | reverse complement strand
TATACCCGTGCTCAGATCGAACAGATTCTTACTGACGGATTACAGGAACACAAAAATACTGTATTCTCTGAAGCTCATCCTGGTTGGGATGATTACAACACCAACCTTACTAATCGTTTGGCTACCATTGAAAATGATATTCAGGATATCAAAGATTGGATAGCTGGTAAGACCAAAGCTACTACTACTCTGCAACAGAGACTCCAAGCTGTTGAAGATAAGTATGCTCCTATCTTTGCTAATTTACAATCTGGTCTTGAAGCTGCTACCGCTGCTGGCAATACTACTCTTGCTGATACCTACAAGGAGACTATTGCCAAGACCCTCGATCAGAAGACTGCTGAACTTATGCAGGTAGTCAATGATTGGGAAGCTGAGCAGTAAGGTTTTGCTATGATGAAATTAGCCGTAGAGGTTAATGCCAGACGTGGAAAGCTTATAGCTAATATTATTCGAATCTGCACTCGGGCTAAAGTTTTCCACGTTGAACCTGTTTTCAGTGACGGAACTGCATTTGTTGCAACTCCGTCATTTGTAGGATTAACCAATCACACTAACGATTATGATGGGTATCATTGGGTATTAATCGATTGTCCGTGGATGACAGATGAAGAAGAGCAGAAGCAACGTACATGGGCAGAAGGTATAAATATCTATAATCTGAAATATGACTATCTTGGAGCTATAAGTGGATTCTTTGGTGCACACAAAGAGAATTCAGAGAAGTGGTATTGCGGAGAAATATGCGCCCATATATTTGGCGATGCTATTCCAGAATTAAAAAAATTAAAATGGTGTACTCCTGATAAGATTTGGAAGATCATTGCTGAGAGAACTCACAAAAAATAAAAAAAATAAGCTGTCATTTCTGACAGCCTATTTCCGAACGGACTCAGTGATCGTTGCGCTTGGTCTGCTCGTATCAGACCCGATCACTGCCGCTCTTCCGCATCCAGGGCTTCTCTCCAGTCACCTGTGCGGCTCATCCCCGTGTGCATCCGAGGTCTGCTACGAGCAGTGTTCCACTGTCTGAGTGCTAGGTATTCCTAACACCTTCAACAGCGCTCCCGCTTTTTAATGCACTTATTGCACGGGGGGATATATGCACATTGCTGTACACATATCACTATAGTTATATATATTCGAGAATATTCAACCTACACCCAGTACCTATATTTGGTACTGGGTGTAGTATTCTACAGATTATCTATTTAGAAAGGTATACGATAATATTTAGTCTGGCCATCCCCGTAGATTGTTTCGTAGAACGAAGCAAACGTGTTAGTCTCATTGAACTCAAAATTACGTATAGCTTCAAGTATTTCATTAACTGCATCAAGTAACTCTAACTTCTTCTTAAAATAAGCTTCAACAATATTAAGTCCGATTTTATGCTGAGCTCTAAGAAGATTAGGTTTACCATCTCTCTTACAAGGAATCATAACGCATTTAGCAGCTATCCCAAGAAAATGAGGAGTAATGAAATCAGTCCTGTTCCTCTGATCAGGAGTAGGATACTGAAGAAGATCAAGATGCCTTAAATCATTCATATCAAACAGATACTCAGTATTAGCAAAAACTAATTTAAACGTAGTATCAAAATGAATAGAAGGTAAACCTCTCCTAATGATATCTCGGCAATAATATTCCTTAAGAACATCTCCATTCTGCTGAAGCTGTTCAAGAGTCCAATCCTCGCCGTAGCGGGTAGTAGTCTTAGTCATTTAAAATATCCTTTAAATTTAGATTATCAAGGATAACAACCAAGAGGTTGTTATCCTCTTTATATTATAAAGATCGTTAATAATTTTAATCTTCTGTCCATGCCTTTTCACAAATGCTCACAATATTATCTTCAGGTATAGGAGCAAGTTTACCAGTTAAAAGTTCAGCAAGATAATCCTGAATACCTGATACACTTTTTCTTATATCCGCATGAGCTGTGTCAGATTCGTTATGAACAGTAACAGAACCTGTTTCATATTGCATCTGAAGATCATCCATACGATCAATCTGCTTGCGAATTAACTGCATAAGCAGGTTATGATCTTCTAATTCCTGATATCCTAATTGGACTGTATTTTCATCTGACATTTACAATCTCCCTGATAAATTCTCATTTCATGAGGAATACTTCCTTACATAATAGCTGGTTATAAAAGGACCGGCTTTAGCACCATAGATATTATATAATTTATTTTGCATAGAAAATGGATCAAACATTCTAAACGATCTATCGCATATCTTTTGTTTAACAGCCTCTACTTGCTGATTGAAAGTATCAGACAGATATTGCTTAATGGTATCATAATGTTCATACCACCAGTGATATTGATTATTATTATACACTATCACTGGGCTATCTGTTTCTTTGATCTCAAATGGTTTTTTATTTCCAACATAATGAACCATTATTGGATTATCAATAAAAGTATCGCTCTTAGCATTAAATTTATTATCCAGATAAGTTATATGCTCATGATAAAGATCCTCTAAAAACGCTTCATCCAGATTTAAATATTTCTTATAATTCTTAGAACAATAATTCTGAAATAACCTGAAATAATCTAAATGATTATTTTTCATCAGAATCAATCCGCAATTACATTCCGGACAATAAGAATTATATCTTACTCCGCCATAAATAAAATCGTTATCGATATACTCTTTAATTGAAGATATTGAATTCATAAATACAGTATCAATATCAAAATAAAGAAAATACTGATTAGATTGTTCTGACATTACTTTAAACTTAGCAGCTATTAATTTGAATATTGGATTATAAAAAATATTCCAGCTGTGCTCAGAAGTATCAAACATCTCAAAATTATATTGCTTAAAATAATAATCTGTGAGATGAAGATCTTCTATAGCTACATTGATATAATCTATAAACTGCTGTTGAGTAAAGTTCATACAGTATACATGAACAGATACATCTCTATTGAATTTCTTAAAAGAACTCAGAGACACCAAGGATGCCTCTGAGTAATGCGCATCAACTATTACAAATGCATAAACATCTAGCATGACTTAAACCAAGATATTGTATATTTCAATCCAGTATCCAAATCAACAGTTGGTTCCCAATTGAGAAACTGCTTAGCTTTAGAAATATCGGGTCTACGATCTCTTGGATCATCAGAATCTCCTCTGACATAAGAAATTTCACTTGATGAACCGGTTACCTTAATAACTTTCTCAGCCAACTGATGAACCGACATGTATTCATTAGGATTACCTATATTGATAGGTGTAGGAACATTCTCATTAAGAGAAAGTAATCCTCTTACCGTATCAGCTATATAACAGAATGATCGTTTCTGTTCTCCGGTATTATGAACAATAAGATCATCATTATTAAGAGCTCTTACTACAAACTCACTGATAACTCTGCCATCATTCTTCTGCATACCCGGGCCATAGGTATTAAATAAACGAGCTATCGCATATTTAACTTTACTGTTAACTATAATAGCTTCAGCGCATCGTTTACCTTCATCATAGCAGGCACGTGTTCCAATAGGATTGACGTTGCCTTTATATGTTTCTTTCTGAGGGCAGACTAATGGATCGCCATATACCTCTGATGTTGATGTATGAATGAATACTGCATCATTCTTACGACACTCATAAATCATGTTCAGCACACCTTCTGTACAGGTTTTCAGTGTGTCTATCGGGTGCTCTTTATATTTGATAGGAGAGGCTATACATGCCAAATTGTACATCTTATCAAATTTAAAATCAAAATGAACATCACAAATATCTTCATAGATAAAATGAAATTCATGATTATTCTCTTTAGCATACTGTTTGAGTAGCTCAATAGAATTACCGGAAGATGAAATCAGATTATCTACAACTACTACATCAGAGGTTTTTAACAGTTCTTTACATAAATGAGTGCCGATAAAACCAGCACCTCCAGTAACTACTGTTAGCATTTACCACTCCTTAATTCTCTCAATAAGATTATCAGTTAGATTAACAAAATTACGTTCTGTTTCAGAATGTAAATTGCTTAATCTATATTTGGTATATAACTGATTAAGTTTAACTGTCTTAATAAATAGATTATATCTGATACTGAACTCACTGAATAATTTTACACCACAGCAAAAGATAAAATTACTCTTAAAAATTTTATCATAAGTATAATTAACCCAAGGTTTAGTATATGTACCATTAAAATGAAAAGCTAATACATTCTTAGAATAATCAATCTTAGTGATATCCATATACTGAGCAATAATTGTCTGATCGGTATAAGCCCTTTTATCAACAGCAAGCTCGTTCAAAATATCCTGTTCAGGAACAAGATAATGAATAGAATCATGTTTAAGACGTTCTGACATCTCTTCAACAAACGTCTTCTTAAGATTAAACTTGCTTTTATTAAATTTGCATATACCAACATTGATCTGTTGTTTTGGTGTATGATTAAGTGGATCAGTACTATCTGCTCTTCTTTTACAATCATCTGATTCTTCTGCACCGCACATTGAACAGTCTCTAATATTCTCCAGAGGTTTGATACTATCAAAATAAATAACATCAAGATCGACTCTGATTAAATCATCATCTTTGATTTTATCCAGGATATAAAAAGACCACAATGTCATCAATGCTACATTGGTTGCAAAGAATACAGAATTGTGCTTAATAGAATAAATGTAATTGCTTGTTTTTTCATCATAAACATTTACAATATTCAATTTATCTCTATAAGGTTTATCTTTAAAGAAGTCTACAACTTTATCGTAACCTTCATCGCATACATAGAGATTAAGCACTACATCATTAAACTTAAAAAATGAAATCAATCCTATCTGTGCTACTTCGCAATAGTCTGATGTCATCAACGCAAAATAGTGCATTTAAGCGAGGCCCCATTTCTTGAATTTCTGATACATTAAAGCACCGTAATATGCAGCACCATTGTTTACAAAAGAATAATGATTGCTTGTATCGGTTATTACCTGATCAATAGCAGCAATAAAATCATTATCACAACGATATTTAACTGCCTGATCTCTGTACCATTTATAAGTAGATTTAAAGCAAGGATAAATCAAATTCTCTTTACGGATGAACGGTTTATCAAGACCTGCATAGTGAATAAACACAGGTTTTTCTACATTAAAATAATCATTAATGTCAGCCATTGAAATAAGCCAGCCATCAATGTTCATATTGTAATGATTATAATTCTTATAGATAAGATTGATTGCATCCTGATCAGGAAAATATAATCTATTCAAGCCATAAGTATCATATATCAGAAGAGAACGTTTGAAATGATCAGTAATAGTGTTCTTATTAATTCTAAGAATAAAATTACCCATATTCATATAGTTCTCAATCACTGATATCGAATCAGGTATTACTCCATTACACCACATAGGTCTCATAACAGAGTTTTCAATAGAACTACCTACAATACAATCTGAATTCAGAAAGTTATTAACACTATTATCGATAGATGAAGTAAATGCAACGTCAAGATCTAATCTAAGAATAGATTTAGTATCTTTTTTATATTTCTCAATAGTTCTGTCTAATAACTCATTAGCTACAAATATGTCAAACAAATGATCATTATCAAATACATAACAAGACTTAGCAAAGTTACTTCTATTTTTATCGAAATATTCTTTTGACTTGGTTTCACCAATATTGACAAATTCTACATTATCATAATGAAATTCCTGATTAAAATAATCAGCAGAATTATCAGTAAGATAAACAATTAACTTGCTATGGTTATAAGCACAAAAAGATCCTATGCTTATTCGCATAGGATTCACATAGTTCTTAGTACCAATAGCAAAACAAATAACGTTTTGCATATTGACTCCTTAATCCCAATTTATCTTAGGAAACTGCTTGATAACATCATCAGGAGTCGGTAAAGGTATCTCACGTTTCTCATACTTGGATAAAGTATCAAAACAAATCTTCCAGCACTCATCCCTATATGCAATAAACTTCTTAGCCTCAGTTGCAAAAGTAGTATTAGTTGAATTAGCATAAGATACTAACGCAAAAGAATCATTATATCTCTTTTCTTTGGCAACAGAATCAAGATAGTTCTGAACAGCATCGGTTACCGCTTTGGAAATCATATCGTCATTAGTATCTTCATGCTGAACAGGCTGGTTATTCAGATCAAGCACTTGAATGTCAACCTTCTTCTCATTGAGATAATCGAGAACTTGTTTAGCGAAAACATTGGTCTCAATATCCATAATGACAGTACCGTAATTGATATAATCAATCTGTAAATTATTAACGTACAAATGATTCTTATCCTTGCCGTACCACTTCACATCATCATAAAACACTTCCATAGAGTTTATTTCTCCTATCTGTTATTTTGGCTTTCATAGCTAATAGGTTATTGATATAAGATCGTTTCGCATCAACTATTTTACAGAAACGATCTGAAAGAATGTTTAACGATTTAACTCTATCGTATAGAGTATACCATTCGTTTGCACTTATTAAAAATTTTGTTCCAAAAATATTCTGTACCAGATTTTTAGTACAGGAATCCCATAATTTCACGTCTTCTGGATAAAAATGCGAAATCACTGTTCTATCCGAATCGAATATATTAGCTTGTGGAACAATATGCAGATAATCAATAAATTCTCCGCGTGTATAATTAGTAAGATTATCTAAAAGATATTCTTCCGGATACGAGATTTTTTCTTTGCTTTGTGATAACAAATGATTGTATGTATTAAGCAGTATCGAACTATCAGTTTGATTAAGTACAATCACACCGGCATTATATCCATATCCTTTTTCTCGATGATGTCTGGAACCTATTATATTTGTAGTCGTGTCTGTCAGAAATACTGAGAGATTACCACGTATAAGTATATCAATATCCAGATATAAAATATGTTTTTCACCTGATGCCCAAAATTTAATCTTATGTTCAAGTACCTCAGTATGAGCAGCATAGGCAGTTTGCTCTCTATCATCGAGTGTGACATATTTGTCATTACCTGACTGAGTATACGCTTCTACTATTACATTAGGAAAATATTTAGATACTGTATATTTGTATACTGTGAATTTTTCTTCAGGAAAATTTACGCAATGCGCGTGAAGAATCTTATCTGAATTATACTGATTAAACGATGCAAAAAATACATAACTCAAATCAGCATACCATTCATCAAAAGCACAGAAAATATAAAAGTCAGTTTTCATGTAATTCTAACTTATCATATTTATTATAGAGATATTGTTTTTGAATCAGTCGATTATATATAATCTGTTTTAAAAAATTCATATGTGGTGTTTTTACCAAACATTTCTTAATAGCTTTGAGAAGTTCTTTATCTTCTGCTATCAGATAATATTCATTTAAGAATATGAATGTTTCATCAAAAGTATCTTCATCATGATCGGTATCAGTTCTATAGATATCAAACAATACAACTTTATAATCAAACCTGTATGTATTAAACAGATTATCGCAAAGTAAATTGTTTAATACTATTTTCTGATCACAGATTACATTTAAAGCAATTCTATCGGTATAAAGTTGAGCATCGGGGGGCAAAACAACTGTTGCTAATTCAGTTAAATTATTAGGAATATTCTTTTTATTTAAAATCAAAAATGCACCATCCAAATAAATGAATTCCGTTCTGATAATATCATAAGAATCATTCACCAGATTTATATCAAACATCGGATCAACCGCTGATCCGCACATTTGCCAGTTAGGTTTTTTATTTAAGTCAAGTAAATTCCGATCAATCGATTCTCTGCAGAAGCATCTATCATCCGCAATGATAATATAATCAGTATCAGTTAACAGCAAATCGTCTATCTTTTTAAGAAATGATAATCTATAATTTCCATTATACGGTAAAAGTTCTTCACAAATGCAACCTTCAATGTCATCCGGTTTAGTTGATGCAGCTACAATTACAAACTTATAGCAGATATCTTTACTGTTATTAACTTTCTTAAAGCTTTTTAAAAACGTTTTAAGCTGATTTCTAAATCGCTCATAGATCAATACAGTAACATTAATCATTTAAATAAATCCTCCGGTAACTTGGACACCGTGCGAGAAATATACACCTTTTGAAGCATCTACTGCAATATCCCAAACAATAACACATTCGTCCACATCGGCGTATGTATATTTATATGTACCACCACTCGATGATGTCTGTACATATGTCGAACTTACTACAGTTCTATAGCTATATCGTTCCTGATGTTCTCCTACTTTATATACGCCATAAACCGTTCCATTGCCGTCATTACCTTCTTCTTCTCCGCCCCTAGTAGTAACTCCACACCAAAACACTTTACCATTCATACGTGCTGGCCACTGAAACATTTCCGCTTTTCTATAATGATAATAATCATAACTGCTTGTAGAACCAGTAGATACTCGAATACGAGTATCATACACCCAATATCTGGCATTCCAACCAGTATCTTTGCTTACATATCTGTCAGCATAATCAGTCGCATTGGATGTATCCCACACCTGTACCCGAATATTATAGCCACCAGTATCCTGTAATTGCACAGTTACACTACGAGTCTGACCGTTAACAGTATTATAAATATATCCATCTTTGACAACAACATTTCGATTACTACCTGTTTTTACTTGATAGTATAATCTATCATTATCAGAATCGCTGCACCAAAAAGTTATTGTAACTCTCCCATCGAAAGACGGACTGGGAGTATAATTCGTTATAGTAACATAAGGTGCTCTGTTAGGATTATACCAGGTTACACCAACAGTATTGGAAGTAGCTCTTCCGCCATAAGGATCAGATACTGTACAATTATAATAATTAGTAGTATTAGAAGCTGATACTGTTATAGTTCTTGAAGTAGCACCAGTATTCCATCTATAAGATAAACTGTCTCCATCTGGATCAGAAGCATATGCTGTGATTGTTACCCAAGAACCATTAGCTATTCTATTCGAACTTGCTCCAACGGTTACAGAAGGATTGTGATTAATAAACGTTCTTGAAACTGCTGCTCTATAATCTCCTACTTTTAATGCACCAAGTGTATAACGCCATCTGTTATAATCTACTGTTGAATTTATATTTCCTCTAAAAAGAGGTACATAACCAGCACCATGAATAATTAAACTTGGCGTAGTCACCTTATCTCCGAGTAACAAATAAGGCGAATTATTTGTTCGTATTGTAGCCATTTAAAACCTCATTAAAACTTTAGCAGTTACTAGAGTATGACAACTCTAGTAACTTACTTATTCAACCAACAGTAACATAATAATTTGAAATATAAAATCCAGCATTATTGGTAGATCTTTGAGCGTAAGTTGATACATCAGCAAAATTAGCATGATTAGCATTAGTAGCTGTATCAGCATTACCATTCAAATTAGCTTTAATTACTGCTGGAAGTTTAATCATAGCGTTAGCTGTACCATCAAAGGTAGCAGCAATACCAGTATTGGTACCATATGCATCCTGAACGTTAATAGTTCTCGGCGTATTTAATTTAGTAGCCGATGAAGCAACACCAGTAGTATTGACATCAATAGTTTCTGGAAGTTTAATGGTAATAGGTTTAGAACCATCGAATTTAACGTTATCACCAGTGTGAGCTCCGGTACTATCCTTAATATTAATAACAACAGGATTGATTAATTTTGTAGCCGTATCTGAATTGCCTGTAACATTTCCCTTAACATTACCGGTTACATTACCTTTAAGATCTGCAGTTATTGTAGAAGGTAATACAAAGTTAGTATTGCCACCAGTTATTCTGATACTATTACCTGTATGTTCATTAGTTGCATCGCTAATGGTAATATTAGGCCTATTAAGAATATCATCAAACTGTCCAGTATGACCAACAGCTGAAACATCTTTATCGTATATCTTCAGTGCTACATCAGATTCTAATGCAGTTAACCTATCATTCTGAACATTATTGACTTCAATAGCAGCTCTTAATCTTAAATCAAAATCATTCAAGCCATCAGTAATTCTTTTATCAGTAGCATCCGTTTTCTTGGTTATATCATCTTTAAATGAATCTAATTGATTCTGAAGTTCATCATTTCCTTCAGCAAGCAATATACGAAGATCCGGATGCGATGATTCAGATTCATTATGCTCAGTAAGAGCAGTTAAATTCTGATCATATAAATCTGTCAATAATTTAATCTTTTCAAGGAGTTTTCTGATATACTCCACTAATTCGTTGTGGTCTTGTAATTCTTGGTGACCTAATTGTACGGTAGTCTCATCGGACATAATGCATCTCCTTTTAACTATACAATCGGTTATATAAGTCACTTCATGCCTAATTCATAATTTCAGAAATACCGTCGAATATGTTTTGGATTGTTACTACTAGGAGAACTTTATGCTTCTTGACAAAATGAGAGGTGAAACCAGTTTTTGTCCTTATGTCAATACTGGTACTTTATTTGATTTAGCAACTGGTGCATTTAAACCAGGTGTCAACGATAGCTGGATACTTAATGGCGGATTATCTCAGTGCACCGGTATAAGTGGAAGAGCAAGTACTTACAAATCAGGATTAGCCGGAAGTTTATTAGCTCGTGCTCTTAACGTTTATCCTGATGCTGAAGCAATAGTTTACGAAACCGAAGGAACTATTGCTGATAGTTCCCGCTACGATAATTTTGTCCCTATTGATCAACATGTATCTGACAGAATAGTATTCAGGAACACTACCGACTATAGTCTTACTGATTTTTATGATGATTTTGTTAAATTGGTTAATGATAAGATAAGTCATAAGAAGGATTACTATGTCGAATCGCCATTCAAAGATCCAAAAACAAACAAACCGCTCAAATGTTGGATGCCTACTTTCATACTTATTGACAGTTTTAGCAGAGCAAAGTCCAATAAATCTGATGATCAGATCGCTAACAATAATATTGATGCTAGTAGTGTAAACAGCTATTATCTGTACGATGGTAATATTAAGACCAGAATCATGGAAGATTTACCTGCAAGAGCAAGTAAAGCAGGTATTTATGTTATCATGACTGCACATGTAGGAGACAAAATGGATCTCGATCCATATAGACCATCTCCTAAGCAATTGCAGTATATGAAGAATAACGATGTCATGAAAAATGTAGGTAGTAAGTTTGAATTTCTTACTACCTGTCTTATTCAGACATTAAAAGCTACTTCTATGCAAACCAATGATAAGAAATGTTTGTATCCTTTAGGTAACAAATCTTCTGATGTAGAAGTCAACTGTGTTGACACTATGATGGTACGATGCAAGAACAATGCTGGAGGATATCTGGTTCCTTTTGTTCTTAGTCAGTATCAAGGTTTACTCGATACTGTAACTAACTTCCAGTTCTTAAGAGATCATAAAAATTACGGCATGAATGTTCAAGGCAACAATCAGAAGTTTAATCCTTACATACTTCATGATACTACTATTACCAGAACAAATATTCGTGAAATAAGTGATGATTATAAATTAAGAAGAGCTTTGGAACTTACTGCACAATTGTGCTTTATTCAAAATCTCTGGGGTACATTCTTTTTACCTGATTTTATCAATGTTCCTCCTGAGAAATTTGCAGAAGCATTAAGTAAAAGTGAAAAATGCTCTGTTGATAGAGTACTTAACAGTACTGGTACTTGGACATTTGGTAAACAGGAACGTGAACGTTTAACTATTCTTGATGTACTTTTTCTTCTTAATAAAGAAAAACTAATATAATAATATGTTAGTATTATACAAGTTATTCTGACTCCGTTAGCTTGTATATAAGTTAAGCCTGCCCCTTAACTTCTTACTAACTGCTCCTTATAAATTCATTCATAATTTACTCCTCGATTTTGGGCCAGACTGTAAAAGGTCTGACCCTTTTTAAGATTTTTTATGCCATAATTGATTAAATACTATATAGTATATAATGGAACAATAAATCGGGCTATCTATTACTTTAGCTGGGCAATAGGAATTCAGACCGGTCACCTGAATTCAACCTGGTTTATTGGTCTGAAGCATTTTAATCCTGAAACTGTAACAAAATCTACTCTACTCCCTTAAACAAGGAGTAGAGTAGACCTGTTATTTTTATTTGGCTACTAATGTCTTAGCTAAATACTCAGGAATCGTATAACGTTTCTCATGGCACATATACACTTTCTTGAAATCTTTAGCATTAACATTATCAGCTACATTACGAATCTCTTTAAACTCTGATCTCTCATACACATAATCAGTATCGAATACTATCTTAGACGTATTCGTAGTCTGAACAATACCATTATCTGTCATCTTGTACTCTCCATTAACGAGCTAAGTATATCAGACGTGAACCACAGGTCTGAGGAGAAGCATCAGTAGTAATGCTGCTATTACGATAGAATACGCCAGAATATAAAGCACTTGCGTAGTATCCACCAAATGCAGTGATTACTCCATTTCTATTCTCAAACGAACCATAATCAGAATAATACGAAGCTGAAGATCCTTCTACTACAGTAGGAACAAAAATAGCGCCATTAGCTAACAGCATCTTGCTTACAAATCCATTATAATTAGTAGTAGGACCAACAGCAACTGCTTCATATTTATCAAAAGTATCATTACAAGCTGAAACAGTAGGAGCTAACTTAATATTGCCCATAGAGTCAATACCGATACCATCTTCAAGGGTCTGAGTATTACCCCAGAAAGACTCTAATCCGCAGAACTTAACATGATGATTAGCATCAGTCTGTACAGAACCAGTGCACAGTTCTGAATTCATACCATATGCATCTGAACCACCGGAAATAAGCGGAGCAACATGAGAAGCAATAGTATAACCAGAACCAACTACTGACTGGGAATTGGTATGTCTGAAGATTAAGCAGTAAATGCACTGTAACAGAGTATCAATAGAATAGGTCACAATGCCATATCCAATACCTCTGGCTTTAGCATATTTTCTATAAGTTCCCAGAGCAGCACCAGTAGTAGGTACTTTACCAGATACTGAATATAACTTGTTATCTTTGGCATAAGCTTCGTAAGCACCTACATATAACTTAGACGAATCATTATAAGTATCACAGGAAAATGCTCTGTAATCAAATCCGGTAGCATGAGATTTCTTGGTAATAGTAACACAGGCTCTGGTATCAGATAACTTAACACATCTGATTCCCATACGGGGAATCTCAATCATGACATCATTACCTGGAGTAACAATATCGGCATTGATACCATCAGCAGTGTATCTGAAATTGTTAGGATTGAGATAGTACAGTACTGTTCCTTCATGTACTACACAAGGCTTAATACCAAGTGCGGTCATCCACTCAGCAGGAGTAGAAGGCTCGTATACTTCATTAAGAGTTATGATGCTGACAGGATCTGACTTAGACTGATCAATGATAAATGAATACTCTTTACCTACCTTCTCATTGATACGCTTATTGATCTCAGCCATCAGAATAGGTAAGTCTTCTTCATAAAGAACTGCCATTGTGTAAATCTCCAATAAAATTGAATCATTTAATTACTGTTCTTTTGTTCATTAAGATGGTCTATCGATGTTTCGTAGTAGGTAATAGTCTGTCTTAATGATTCAATATAGTTGTTTAATAACGAGAAATTAATTTGTAAATTTTTAAAATTGGTTTTATCTTCCAATGATTTATTAGGATTGAGTTTCATCAAGGTAGGAGGAGTAGGAGCTTCTATTTTTTCAGGAGTCATAACTACATATTCTATCTTGGGTACTTCCTGTACAGTAGAACAGCTACTTAATACTACTGAGAGAATTGTTGATGAAATCAATACCTTTAGAATAGGTAGTTTTTGACACCTCATTCGATCCCTCCTTAGTTACTTTTTCCGTAGATGATTGGTCATCCATAATCGAACTTATTTCCAACAATTCTTTGATCTGTTTGGTACTTGTTTCTCTGCAATTACTATACATAGCGTTAACATCATCTATTACAACATCCTTAGCTTTAAGCTCTCTATCTAAAGATCTGATGTTGCTGCTTAAAGTACCATTGATTTGCTGTAATGTCCTAATTGCATATTCCTTGGATTCTACTTCGTTTTTGAGATATGTTATCCTAAGTTGTATAGCACAAACTGCAACAACAATTAAGACTATGTACAGATATTTACTCTTAAAAAATTTAAGAATATAAGGTAATATAGTTGTCCACATACCTCAATAGTCTCCCTATTTATCTGCTTAGATACTCATAAAATGAGGCTGATGAAGTAGTTCTGTCGTTAAGACAGAACTACTTCTTAGCCGAGCATGATTTGAATGACTTAATATTGGGAAACAGCATTCTTTCTTACGACATGGATATATTCGCCGTGAGATAATGGCAGAAAATCAGCATACTCCTGAAGCAAGGCAGTAGCGAAATCGTCGTTATAATTTCCTTTCCAGACTATTTCTTTAACACCACAGCCTATGAGAAGTTTAGTACAGGTTGTACAAGGTTTAGTAGTACAGAATACTGTACAATCTTTTAACTTCTCACCAAGATGGATAACCAGATTCTGTTCTGCATGAATAGCTCTGCAGATATCAGTCATCTGTCCGGAAGGAATATGCTTAATGCATCTGATACAAGTCTCTTTAGTGCAGTGAGTAAAACCAACAGGTGCTCCATTGTATCCAGTACCTACGATTCTATGCTGCTCATCTACTGCAACTGCTCCTACCTTGCGTCTGACGCAGGTTGATCTGGTTGCTACCATCTCAGCAATGTGCATGAAATACTTTTCCCAGGAAATTCTTTCTTCCATAATTCAATTCCTTATGTAGTAATAACTATCTTATTATTACATTTAATTTTTAGTTAAATTATTGTTGAGGTAAAATATGAATAACCTCAGTACCGACTATATATCAGGATTCAATGATTATAGTTCATACAGATTTGAAGGTTTTACCGACAGAAACATGACAGACATTCTGAGTATCTTGAATACTATCAGTAAAGATGACAGATATCAGAAAATGTCTACATTATTAGATACTCTCAGACAGCACCTACTTGCTACAGATAATGCGCATGATTTCGATTTAACAGATATGAGTGCTGAAGTTATATCTACTCTATATAAATTGTATAGAAAACACGGATATAAAGGATCAGTCAAGGATATGCTCAATGCTGTCAATAAAGAAGTTAAACTTGGGGATCCTACTGATGTAGCAGCAGGTATAAATGATACTAAAACCGAAACAGCCGTTGATTTTCATAAAACTATTTCTGATCACTATTGCAAAGAATATGCTCATCGCAATATATCAGATACTATAACACCTGCTATTTGTGTTACTCGTTATCCGTATATCAATATAGACAGATATAGTAATCAATCTATTAAATTATACAATATCGATAATTTGATGATTTATGGTTCTATACTATTTGAGTATTGGTATAACCGTATCAAAAATCAGGGTGAACTCTTTAGAGTAGGATTCAAAGAAGCTACTATTATTTTTAAGGCTACTAATACCGGAATTGATGTGATACGCTCCACGGTATTAGATGATTCAATAGTTCTTCATCTTGATTATCCTAAAGATTCATCTATCAACCGATATGTATTCTCGTTTAATGAGAAAGGGATAACATTGAGAGATGAAATCAACACTGTTAATTCAGAAAATTATACACTTTCCTATGGCAGTAGTTTATCTCTGCCTGATACTATTCTTCCTATTGGTAATGGGAGTTTGTACAGGCGTGATGGCATCAATAGGATTGCTGTATATGATTACGATTTATCCGATGAAGAGAAAACTTACCTCTTAAATTAGGAGATCTTTAATGTCCAATGCGAATCACTCATGGGATGGGAAACAACTCACAGGTACTGTGAGTGGTTTCAGCGAGTATTCAACAGGCGTAAGTGATAGTGCAGTTAAGACAGAAGTTCTTACTCCTACTTTACTGTTGAATAAAATCAAGGAGATGCAGCATTTCTTAACATTGCCTGATCTCGATCATGCCTTAAAAGTAATCTATGATCATATTCAGAAAAAAGGCAATCCTCATAGAACATCATTAAACGAATTTGTTAATTCTATTATAGACGTTCTATATACAGAATATGTCAAAAATGGCGGCGATAAAACATTAGCTCAATATACTCACAATTTATTTAAAGTACTTCACGTAGCATCAGTAGATGAGTTAGAAAAAGGAACTGATTCAACTGCATTAGTCAGTATAGCAGGAATACGCAATATTATTCATGCTCATGAAATCGATCCTAATGCTCATCAGGAACTTATTGAAAAAATGTTTCCTGGTTCTCCTCTGAACACAGATCCAGTTTTATCTCTGATTCCAGCCATGCATATTCCTAAGGCATACATGGTTAAAACTAACTCTAGTGATACGAAATATCCGTACACTTATGTCGGTAAAGATCGGTATATTCATGTAGCTAAGTATGGAGTACTGCCTACTGATTATGCATACAGAGAACCTATGGTTGCATGTTTCGGTGAACGTACTAATGAGATAACTGATTGCTGCAATTTTGATAACAGAATTACCTATCATATTACTGCAACTGACCACACTACAGACCCTATGAATACTCTGTTTGCAACTCAGATTCGCAGTAAGGCAAGTTCAGCTGAAATTGATCATGGTTTTGCTCTTAAGAAAATAGAGTTAGAAAAAAATAAAAGTAAAACATTCAGTTTATATGCAAGAGCTGGTACATGTAAATACCTTATTATTCAGTTCTACGATCTGACATACAAAATGAATATCAATGCTATCTTTGACATCAAAGATGGTTCATTCATTATTCAGAATCATCACGATTGCTATAGAGCTGATATGGTCAATATCGGTCATGGTTGGTACAGATGTGAATTCACTCTGTTATCCAAGCTTGAGCAGGAAAGTACTTTAACTGTATTACTGTTCAAAGAAAAAGATCCTAAAGTACAGAACTTTAGGTTCCTTGGCGAAGAAGGTGAACATCTGGCTGATTTATTCGGTATGCAGCTTGAAGATGGTCCAAGTGCATCTCCGTTTATCTTCAGTAAGACTGCTCCTGCTACCAGACATCCAGTATATCTCAAAGCAACCATTGATACTTCAGAATGGATAGATAAATCATTTACTCTGAATGTAGGACTTCGCAGAATAGCATCTGATCCTTATATTACAGATCGTCCTATTTGCACTGTCTATAATGAAAATGATTTGGTCAGTGAAATAGTCTGGCGTTCTAACTCTATGGTAGAAGTAGATCACTGGTGTAAGTTAACTATGCAGGATACTACTATTACCACTCTTATAGATCAGATAATGTTTGATAAGCAAACCAATAAATATGGTCAGATAACTGTTTCTATTGATTCAAAGAATATGCGTTGCGCATATAACAAAGTTACTGAAGACAGAGTAACTCCTGAAAACTATTCAATAGGAAACATCATACTTGTTGGAACTGATACTGTTAATTATTTCGAAGGATATATCAATAAAGTAATTGTTTATCCTTGCGGATGTAATACCAAGCAACTCGTGTATCTGAATGGAGATGAAATAGATGGCGATTAAAAAGAATTTCCTTAGGATCACAAGTACATGGAGTGAATTATTCACTCCCGGTGAATATGATCACTATGTTTCTGATTTATCAGGAACACCAGCATTATTTTATATTTCAGATACTCAGTTAGATCCTACTACTATTGCCAAAGGTTGGTTTACTTTGGGTGGTAATATAGGTCAGATGAGATTATTATCTGATAAATATATTTATGCTAAAGCTGACATTGATGATCCTGCTGGATTTATAACTATAATAACTGCTCATGAACATTTACCGATTAATGATGTTGATGATGTCAGAGATCAGGTTAATGATGTTATTGAGCAGATCATGGGATTAACTGAGCGTGTTACTACCAATACTATCAGTATAGAAGACCACGCTGTCGAATATGAACTGTTATTAAGACGGATAGCTAAACAGGATAAAGCTAATGCTGCTAAATTCAAAGAGCATGATGAAAACTTACAGGGTATTCATGATACTCTTGATAAGCACAGAATAGAATATCTTAACTTCTTTGATGCATTTGCTCATACTACTGCTGTTATTGAGCACCACTTAACTACTGCTGACTATAACGTAGTTGATTTGTGGAATAAGCTTCATGCAGCTGAAACATTAGTTATGAAGTACAGAGCTGATTACAAGATGTTAAGTGTAGCTATCAAGAACCTTGAAATCGGTAAAGTAACCGGTGCTGATACAAGCCAGCTGACTCTCATTCAATCTGAGTTAGCTTCGCTGACTGATCAATTAGGTGAAGTATCACACGATATGGATACTATGAACTTAAGAGTCAACGTGCTTGAAAAGAATGCCGATACTGGTGATAAATACGATTTCACAGATGATATAGCTGAAATCAATAATAAGTTTGCTTCTGTAAATAATGCATTAGCCAAATTATCAGCTCTTGATGAGAATGATGCAGTTGAAGCTACTTTCAAAGAACTCGAACCTAACTTACCTAATGATCTCAAAGAAGCAACTGCTGCTATTAAAGACCTGATTGT
>Ga0326514_10001002_pt1 | contig 18628 bp, 32 predicted proteins | sample 3_2548_0518_D_FD_203653 | JGI IMG/M metagenome (GOLD analysis project Ga0326514, IMG submission 203653) | Bovine rumen microbial communities from UC Davis, California, United States - 3_2548_0518 | ecosystem: Host-associated > Mammals > Digestive system > Stomach > Rumen | place: USA... | reverse complement strand
ACCGACAAGGTGCGACTGATAGCCAGTTCCGACCGCCTTACGCCCAGCCGCTGAGCCGCCTTCCTCAGTGCCCATACCGTCATGCCCAGCTCACTGGCCAGCTCTGTCAGGTCGCCGTCTGGAAAGGCTTCGCGTATGCGTTGCTCACGCCGCGCCCTCCTGCCTTCCAGTCCTAAGCGCACAGCCCACCGCCGGACGGTAGTCTGTTTTACGCCCAGCTGCCGGGCCATCTCCGAGGCCGTCACGCTGCCGTAGCACTGCGCCATCAGTTCCTTTGCTTCATCTGGTATCTTCATGTTGTTGTTTATTGCCCCAGACACCACCTGATGAACCACGGCCAGAACCACATGGTGGCGGCAGTGCTCACTATCAGGACGATGATAGCCATGATGGCGAATTTCGTTTTATCGCTCATATACTCTATGGTTTTAATAGCTCTGGATTATCGTGGATGTTGCCGATGACCTCGCTGTCGTTTGCCACATCGCTTAGAGAACGGTACACTGCTTCCAATATGCCTCCTACGTCGAAGCAGGCACTGGTAAAATACACCCTAAACCTGTTATTGGAATAATGGTCGTAGAGTATGTCGCCCTCATAGATCTCCCGCTTGTTCCTGTCAACCATATCCGTGTACTCGCCGCGCGTCTCAGGGTCAATCTCGTAGTCATCCCACGACTTGCCATCGGCAAACTCGTCGGGACATACGAAGTGTGCGCCCCGGTTTTGCAAATAGAACCCGTACAGCCACACACCGTTCTTGCGGTTGAAACCACGAAACTTAATCTCTCTCATATCGTTTATACTATTACATCCTTCTGCTCCGGCTCTTCTTCTACGAACTGGCTCTTGTCGATGCCGTCGAACTGTATCATCGTGCGCACCATCTCGCGGTAGCGGGTGCTCTTCGAGTTCCAGGGTATCGGGCGGCAGCTCGGAAATTCTATCCATTTCTCCATCGGCAGAACGCCCCTCGCCACGCTCCAGCTCCGGCCACCCGCATTGCTCATCGTGCGCCATACCTCACAGGCATCCCAGCGCAGCAGCGTGGTGAACTCTGTGGAGTGGTAGACGAGCACGTCCATCGTCATATCCTCGTGCAGCCGGAAGGCGGCGCACTTGTCGGGCCAGAAGCCCATGTTGTACTCCGGACGCTTCTCCGTAGGCACCATCATGTCCCTCGCAGGGTCGAAGCAGCACGCCCCGTCGTAGTCCTTCACCAGGCACAGCCCCTCCCACGGCCCGCCAAACAATGTCTCTTCCTGTTTCATATCGCTTCTGTTCGTGTTAATCCGTTGCTTGTTAAAAAAATGCAGCCTCCGACTGTGGACTCGAACCACAACCCCGCCATTACCTCGCGCTTCATGACCATGCGCTCGACTTTGCATTACTGCTTTCAGGTAGTTTCCATGTAGGTCAATTGACTACCATCCCGGAGGCTGCTTGGCTTTCATACGTTTTGTCTCACTTCCCATATAAATGTTCCATCAGCTGCGGCACGTCGCATTCGGTGACGCTCACCTTACCGACGTAGTAAGGCACGGCGGTCGGCATGTAGGCGCACTCCAGTACAATCGCTCGCAAGTAATCTTCTACGGAAGATGTCACGAACTCTATTTCCGGGCCGTTGTTCCCGAAGACGATGTACGTCGCATTCGCCTGCGGCAGCAGTACGATATAGCGTGCCTGCTTCATCTGCATCGTGCGCACCATGTAGTTGAAATAAGACCCCCGGCTTCTGCATGTGCATGTCAGCGTCTGCGTGTGACCCTTGCCCATGCCGTTGTTGTCGCTGCTGTACTTGCCCACGATGTCTTCACATCGGAAGCCGTGCAGCACACCTCCTTTCGCTACGAGATCCACGCGGCCCTCCAGTATGGGGTCGTGCAGCGGGGCGGGAAACTTCGCTATCTCGCCCAGCGGGATAAAGATTGGCATTTGCTGCTCCATAATCCTTGCAAAAAATATCGGCCACACGTGGGCGCTGTCAAGTCTCTGTGCAGTGACTCCGGGAGGCTTTCGCCGGTCCCGACGCTGTCGGTGTGGCCGATGGGTAAGTATTCTGATAATTATGGCAAACATAAATGCCGCTTTGGTGTGGCGGCATGACCGCACAGATGGTTTGACGGGTGCAAAGTTAAGCAAAGTTTTTGATAAAGCCGTTAAAACCGTGTTGATAATAACACTAAATTATGTTAATAATAAACACAAATTGATGTGAAATATGGTTTTCTTTTTTATCTTTGCAGCGTCAAAACATACTCAATGCGGGCAAGGCCTCGCAACATACATACAGCGGCGGCCCTGTGCCAAACACATCAGAGACTATAGAAAAGATTTATCGGTCGCAACCGCGTCGGGGGAGGTAACAAACCCGGAGTTCGCCGCATTGAGGAACTTGACAGCGCGTAGTTGCGACCGATTATATATATAATAAGGTATGACCAGAGAACAGCAGATAGCCCACTGGGCGGCAGTCGTTGACATCGTGCTGACCGCCGAGAATAATATCCCCGACGAGGAGAAGCAGGCGCTCATAGCTGCCAAAGGCACGGGTGAGAGCATGGTACAGCGAGCCATCGAGCGCTACATCCACGCCGTCGCCACGGAGATTGTGGAGCACGGCGGCATGGCGTTCGAGGACGACGAAAGCGAGAATGAGATAGAACCCTACAACGAATTTTAAAATCCGGACAGCATTATGAGCTTAGACCTGACGATTGAGAGCCGCACGCCGGTGCGCCACCGTGGCACCGGGGTATTCGTCCGCGACGGCGGCATGACGCGCGAGCTGCAGACCGTGGAGGAGGTGCGCCAGCACTTCCCCGACGCGACGAACATCGGCGATATCCACATCACTGACTATGAGGACTACGACTACTTCCACCTGAACATGACCCACAACCTGACGGAGATGGCCTCGCACGTGCCCATCTCCGGCACCGAGGGCCATTTGTCGAAACCGCAGGAGTGGCGCAAGCCCGAGGACCGTGAGCAGCACCCGCTGACGGCCTACGAGCTGCTGTGGCATCCGGAGCTGAACCCGCTGCTGGAGCAGACCACCCTGCACCGCCGCGACGACGAGGACGGCACGGAGTGGGACGTCAGCCGCACGCGCCTCACGCCGGAGTATGTGCGCCAGACAATGGCCGCCTACCAGTACATCGCCGCCCACCGCGAGGAACTGTCAGTGTATAACCCTTCCAACGGCTGGGGCGACTACGACGGCCTGCTGCGCAACGTGCAGAACCTCGTGCAGTGTCTCGTGGGCATCCCCTACGACGACTACGACCAGTATCTTATCGACAGCGACACATAATCACGACTATGGCAAAGGAACAACAACCCACCACACCCCGCCAACGCACCCGCGAAGAGCTGGTCATCGACACCTTCCGCTACATGATACGCCACGGCGAGGCCGTGCGCAAGGAAGTGACGGTATTGCTCGCCACCGGCGGCACGATGACCAAAGTAATATATAAGGTAGAACCTAACAAACGATAACGACTATGGCAACAAAGAAGAAACCAACCGCCGCCGCCCCTGCCGCAGCGCAGGGCGACGCAAGCGAAGAGAAGAAGCAGAAGATGCTCACCGTGAGCGACGAGCGCATGCAGACCGTGATGCGCCACGTGGACCGTGGCCTGTCGAAGGCGCACGTCACTACCGTCGAGATGCTGATAGCCGCTCGCCAGATGACCGTCTCGGCGCTGGCACAGCTCTGCACCGACAACCCGCAGGCCGACCGCCTCCAGCTTATCGACGACGTATGCGCCGACCTGCGCCAGGTCCTCACGAAACGCATCCTGCCCGAAATGGCCATCACGCCCAAGGGCGAGGCGTAGTCACTTACCGCAAAAAGCTACACACAATGAACAACGACATCCGAACAATGAACGAGACGTTTTGCCGCCAGCCGATAGACATCGAGGCGATGAAGCAGACACAGCGCAACAACAAGCGCACGGTGATAGACCCAGACCGCGTGAGCTTCAGCCGCATGACGGAACTGACACGGATGATGACTGAGGACACCGAGCAGGGCATGATGATCCGTCCGCTGCCTTACGCCGAGATAGCGGGCGACACCGCCGACACGCTGAACATAGTGATGCAGGCCCTCGGGCTCTACACCTTCCCCACGCAGGAACTGGTGGACTGGCTGCACTCGGAGATTGACGACGACCCGGAGCTGGAGCCCCACACCGCCATCGAGATATGCTGCGGCACGGGCTGGCTGGGCCGCTCGCTGGGCATACCTATCACCGACAGCCGCTTGCAGGAGCGCGAGGATATACGCCAGTCGTACCTCGCACAGATGGCCGTGCCCATCAGCTACCCCGGCGATGTGGAGCCGCTCGACGCGCTCAGTGCCATCCGCAAGTACGAGCCGGAGTACGTCATCGCCTCCTACTGCACGCACCTCTACGGCACCGGCTCGCTGAAGAGCGGCAATGCCTTCGGCGTGGACACCCGATGGGTGCGCTCCCACTGTCGCCGCTTCTACCACATCGGCAACGACGACATCCACTTCCGCGACCCGATTATGAAGATGCCCCACCGCCGTCTGCAGTTCCCCTGGCTCGTCACCCGTGGCAACTCCGCCCACGCCAGGGTGTATGTCTGGGAGAACAAACTTTATTAACTGACATTTTAGATTAAGAGCGATATGAATCTATCAGGACAACTTATGCGCGGCAACTGGCTCTACTACCGTGGCCAGTTCAACGCCTTTCCGTTCCGCGTGGAGCAGATTACGAAGAAGAAGGTGGGCTACCATGCCGAACCCGGCGAGAACCGCATGCACTACCTGCGGCTGAACGAAGAGGTGAAGCCCATCCCACTGGATGCGCGGCAGCTGGAGAAGAACGGCTGGAAGCTCAACGGCGAGGACGCGAAGTTTGCCCCCGGCACATGGACGGGCAACGGCCTGATGCTGAAGCAGGAGCCCGACGGCGCCGGATTCAGGATTGTGGTCACCAGCGACTATGACGACGAGGACACCAACAGCACTCCCTTTGTCCTGCACTACCTCCACGAGCTGCAGAACGCCCTCCGCCTCCGTGGCATCGAGAAAGAGATTATTGCATATTAACAATTTAAAAGCTACACGATGAAACAGACAACGAAACCTACAAGTAAAGAGGTGGCCGCTTACCTGAAAGAGGCGCTGGAGCCATTCTGTGAACAGATGAAAGACCTGCGCCCTTCACTGGCCGAGCCGTTCCGCCAGGCAGACCACGACGGCGAGGACTGTGTGATGGCCAGCGACGGTCACATACTCATCTGCATCCGCGCCAAGAAAGCGGGCTGCGCCGTCAGTCCGTTCCGCAAGATGGACGATTTCGACGCCCATAAACCTATCCCGTTCATCGACTTCAACCACCTCCTGCAGGTCCGCACCGTGCGCCGCATTGACATGGAGCTGCTGCTCGAACAGATGGAAAAGCACGAGCAGGAGCATAAGCAGATAGCCGTGGCCGACGTGCTCGGCGTGCTGCTCACCATCGACGGCCTCTCACACCTGGAGCGGGCAATGGCCATTTTCGGTGCCGAGCTGGCCCGGCTGGTGTGGCACGAGGACATGAAGGTGGTGCTGCAGCTTGATAATGACCGGAGGCAGGAGGCCGTCACCATTCTGCACATGGGCTGCGACCCCAAGGACTGCCGCGCCTTCGTCCTGCCGACCGCCAATGGCGACGACGGTGCCGACGTAGAGCTGTCGTGGCAGCGCGGCATGGAGGCGTGGACCGGCGTCAAGGCCGAGCAGGAGCGACGGGAGGAAGCCGAGCGTATGGCCCGCCGCGAGGTGTATATGGTGGAGGTGGTGAAGCGGGCCTATATCCCCGTATATGCCAAGGATGCCGACGAAGCCCGCCGCCTGTGCGACAAAGAGTTCATCGACCCAGAGGACGACGGCGACGACATGTGGATGTTGGGCGACACCGTGCCGGAAGTCGACGACCTCGACGACCTCGACGACTGCTACGAGCACGTCGTCACCTGCGACGGACCGGTGGAACGTGACGAGATTTACAACCTTGAACGCATCAGCGACGAGTGGCACGCAGAGCATGACGACAAAGACAAATAACCGAATCAAAACAATAGCGTATGCCACAAATCAGACTATCTCAGGACGACGCGCAATTTCTGCGCGACCTGCAAAACGAACTGCTTACTCAGCCCAACGACGGCAATGCCGACCCCGTGTTCTGGGGCGTGATAGAAACCCGCGAAGAGTCGGCGCCAGAGGATTGCGGAGAGGCCCGCATCTACAACTGCGACGGCGACTGCTCGGTGATGACGCTCGATGAAGCCGTGAAGTGGGTGAACGAGAACATAGAGGACAAAGACCTGATACACCTCTGGGACATGCTCGACCATGACGACCTCGACACCGTGTTTGAGTTCATCCACGACGAGATGGGCATCGAAGCTGCCAGCGTGGTATGGGTGGAAGAACACAGCCGCGTGAGCGAAGGGACCGGCGCCTTCCTCACCAAGCGGGCCTGCCAGGAGTATATCTGCCGCTACGGCTATAATCACTCGCGTCCCCACACCTACGCCATGACTGCCTACCGCAACTACGAACTGGCACGGCTGCTGAAGATTCTGAAGACAATGGAAATCAAGGAGGACTGAGCATTAGAACCTATGGAAGAGCGGATAATAAAGATCCTGTATCAGCCACTGAAGGCTAAGTGGTACAGAATGATAGAGGCTGGCGAGAAGCCGGAGGAATATCGAGAGGGCTTTTATTGGATAAAGCGCCTTTGCCGCACGAAGGGCGATTGCGACTGGGGAGGTTACTGTGCCGTAAGCCACTGCACGAAGAAAGGCGTTCCGACCGACTACACCCACGTCCAGTTCTCCCTCGGCTACCCGAAGAAGGACGATGAGTCGCGCCGCATGACCTTCGAGTTGAAAGGCATCGAGTACCGCGAGGGTCGTGAGGAATGGGGAGCGGAAAAAGGAAAGAAATACCTCGTCGAAGTACTGGGCCGACGCACCACGCTCGACGGGACTAAACTATGGGAGGACTGATATGATGGAAACAAACGTAATCACGCTTACGCCCAAGTGGGAGTATCGGAAAGAGACAAACCTGACGATGGAGGCACTGACGGAGATAGGACAAGACGGTTGGGAGCTGACAGGATATTCAACCATCGGCACCTTAGAGTGCTATATATTCAAGCGCCCCGTCTATGACATTCCCGAAAGACCTGAAGTGTAATTAAACATCAAGAGCGATATGAAGAAACGTGACTGGATATGCTTTACCGCAATATTTATGCTTGCCTGGCTGCTGCTCGACATCGGCTTTGGCATGGATCGTTATACGAAATTCCTGTCGTGGCAGTGGCACCTGGGCTTTGTGCTGAGAAATGCCGGCGCCATCCTGCTACTGCTGCTTGGCAACTTCGTAGGGATGAAGATGAACAAAGATAAGGAGGACTGAGGCGATGGCAGCAGAAGTAACAAGAAACCTTTCCGACGAATGGAAGGTGAATATCAGCATCAGCGAGAACTTCGGACATCTCGTCGGCCCGGCACAACGCATGATTCGGGTTGAAATCCTCGACCGCACGAACTACGACGACCCGCAACACAGGACGGTGTGGTATAAGAGCATCGGCGAACTGGAACGGCTCCGCGACGCACTGGACGATTTCATCAAACTGAACGGAGGGGATGGAGCATGAAGGCAAAATGTATCAAGAGAGTGCGGCTGGGCGGCTTGGAGTTCGAGCCCGACAGGGAGTACGACTTCGAAGAGCAAGCGTTTACCGAGGAATACAATCCCGCTATGCACCCCAGGCCAGCCCGGGGCCACAGAATACGCTACATCCGCTGCAAGTTCACGATGCCGATGCCCTTCGGTCCCGACGCATTTAAGCCGGGCGGCATGGTGGAGGTGCGCACGGTGTTCTTCTACGACCTCGCCTACTGCCTGCACCACAACTGGCGCGACGAACAAGGCAACCCTATTGAGTGCTTCGATCACCACTTTGCCATCAGCATGCCAAAGAGCGAGAACTTGAACTTCCTCCGACCCGCGAAGAAGCAACTCTACACCAGACTTCCGCAAATATCCGAAAGGAATCTGAACCCCAAGGGTGAGATGGAGATGTCCGCCGACATCGTGGACTACATGAAACGCAACATGCAGGAGCAGATGTACAAGATGTTTGGCGGCCTGAGCCCCGCCGACTGGGACTACGACAGGTGCATGGAGCTGTTAAGAAAGAAGAAAGAAACAAAGGACTGAGAAATTTTTAACCCCAATTTTTTAATAATTTCCCCGACCGAAAGGGAGGGCTAAACAAAAGAAGCAAGACAATGGAAGACTGCAAATTACAACCAGGCATGCTGACCTACAGCGGCGAGTGCGGCGACGCGCCGGCGGGCTTAGGCTCTACGGTGTATGTTTGCCGCGCCGACGGCAAACCGTTGACCGACGGTGCGCTCCATAAGATTGAGCTGACCGACAACGGCGGCGGGCTGACGAAAGAGCGCAAAGGAGGATTCAGCGTAAGCGCCACCATGACACTCGACGACCAGGAGGTGAGCAGCGAGCTGCGACGGCTGCTCAACCCCCGCGTCAGGCTGCCACGGCGGGAAAAGAAGCGCAGGCTGAACAACGTGATGCGCCACCTGCAACTGAAGGCTACCGTCCTGCTGCTCAGCTCGTACAGCCCGCGCACAGGGCAGATGCTGGCGCTCTCGCTACTGTTTCCAGACAAGCTGCCGATGCGCGTCGAGGTGTTCGGGCAGCGGGCGTTTGCCGTCAGCGAGACGCAGGCATGGCTGCTCCGCTTGCTGACAAGGCGGCTGTGGAAGAACCTGCACCGCATCCTCTTTCGCGAGGGAGGACTGAAGCTCGTAGGCCGCACCACCTCCGACGGCGACGCATCAGCCGAAGTGGTGGTGAGCCGCCAACAGGCAGAGTGCATCCGCCGGATGCTCGCCCTTGAAGAACTCGACCGCCGGGAGGACGAACTGCTGAACGGCGGGGAGGACACAGGAAGTAATTTTTAACCCCAATTTTTTAATAATTTCCCCGACCGAAAGGGAGGGCTAAACAAAAACAATTATGGAACAGCAGAATCATGACCAGATGGCCGAGCAGTATATCTCGGCAGTAGAGAACCAGAAACAGTCGGAGGGCTACACCCCCGACCAGTCATTCACACGCGGCGACATGGAGACATGCTTTGTCTGCGGCGCACAGTCGATGGAGCGGCTGCAGGAGGGCTGCCAGGGCACGTTCGGGCAGGCCATAGGCTCGCTGAAGCACGGCTTCCTGGTGCGCCGCAAGGGGTGGAACGGCAAGGGCATGTTCCTCTTCCTGCGTCCGTGGTACTCGGTGAAGGACATGTTTATCACCGACGCGGTGAAGGAGCTGCCGGGGAGCTTCAAGGAGTGGGTCAAGGCGCACCCCAACGAGACTCACCAGCGCTTTTTCTGTTCGTACATCTGCATGAAGGCCGCCGACGGCTCTATCGTCAACGGCTGGCTGGCCTCGCAGACCGACATGCTGACCGACGACTGGGAGCTGGTGAACCCGGAAGAGTAACATAATACATAATCAACGAACAAATGACCGAAAGACTACAGAAATCGAAGGACTTCACCGAAGAGTATTGCTGCTCGGTGGTCCGCGTGGGCGAGCTGACGCCCGTGGAGAACAGCGACCGGCTGATGCGGACGCGCATCAACGGCGAAAGCATTGTAGTGAACAAAGAGGACGTAAAGGAGGGCGATGTGATGCTCTACGTCTCAAACGAGTGCGAGATTAGCGGGTGGTTTCTCATGGCAAACAACATGTACCGCCACTTTGAGAAGAACGCAAACCGCGACGAGGTGATGGCAAGGAAAGAGGCCGATACCGAGTTTGAGAAGAGCGACGAGTTCAAGCGCATGGTGGGCTACTTCGAGGACACTGGCCGCGTAAAGATGATCAAGCTCCGTGGTTGCCCGTCGTTCGGCGTGCTCTTCAAACCTGAGACGATGGCACTGGCCGTAGACATAGAGAGGATAGCCCGCGAGACGCGCACCGACCAGCCGCCGACGGAGGCGATAGACTGGGAGCAGGAGGTGGGCACCGACTTCGACACCATCGACGGCCTGCTGTTCGTGAAGCCCTACGTCCCCCGCAACACGCCGGGCAGCGGCAAGCAGGGACACGGGCAGAAGGGCGTGGCCCGATGGGACAGGCTGAACCGCATGGTGCCCGGACAGTTCCGACTGCACTACGACACGGCCCCGCTGAAGAAGCACCTGATGGACTTCAAGCCGCAGTCGCGCATCGACGTGACGGTTAAGATGCACGGCACGTCGTTCATCTGCGCCAACGTGCTGACGAAGACCCCGCTGCGGTTCTTCCGCCTGCGCCGCTGGGTGAACCGCCTCTTTGGCCGTGAACTCATCCGCGAAGCTCGGCAGGAGTACGGCATGGTGGTGTCGAGCCGCAAGGTCATCAAGAACGAGTGGAACGACCAGTGCGAGCATCCAGAGGGCTTCTACGGCCACGACATCTGGACGGAGTACGGCAACGTCATCTACCCCTACCTCGACCGTGGCCTGACCGTCTATGGCGAGATATTCGGCTACCTGCCCGGCGGCAAGATGATTCAGAAGGACTACGACTACGGATGCAAGCCCGATCAGAACTTCCTCATGCTCTACCGCGCCACGCAGCACACCGACGAGGGGCTGCGCGAACTCTCGATAGACGAGGTAATCCAGCTGACCGAAGTCATCACGGAGCGTATGAAAGACGCAGACGACGACAGCAGGCTCCGCATCTTCAATATCCAGAACGTCCGCCTGTGGCAGGGCACCGTCGCTGAACTCATCGGCGAGGGCGGCGACATGCGCGACTTCCCCGACCGTCTGGCCAAGGTATGCAAGATTGAAGCCGACGAGCCGCTGTGCCGCAACAAGGTTCCCCGCGAGGGCGTGGTGGTGCGCATCGAGGGTGACGAGGTGCCCGAAGCCTTCAAGCTGAAGTCGATGCGCTTCCTGGAGCGCGAGAAGAAAGCCATCGACCATGGCGATGTCGACATGGAGATGCAGGAGGTGGCGCAACCTACAGAGGAATAGTAACCGCCGCAAGGCATAGTATTAACATCAATAAAAAAAACAAAACAATTATGGCAAAATTCATTTTAGAGGTAAGTGACGAGTACATCCGCAAGCAGGCAGAGCCGGAGAGGATGGTAGCGAGTTTTGACGACAAGACCAGCGGCGTGAATGCGCTCAGCGCACTGTTCGACGTCATCGCGTTCAAGCACGTCAGTGATGAAATCGACAAGGGAACGACCGAGTTTAACGTGAGCATCGACGACATGGACGATGACAAGGAACGCTACATCTTCAACAGCACCGTGTCGCGCTGCGGCATGCTGTGCGTGATGAAGCAAGCGAACGAGAAGAAAAAGCAGGACGAAGGCAAGGAGGAGTAACCGCCGCCCTTGACCCAAGCCCCGCTCGCGAGTACCATTCAGACAGGCCGAAAACGGAAAGTTAAGGTTTTTCGGAAAAAAGCTAAGGTTTTCCGCGAAAAAGTTAAGGTTTGCTCCGGCGGCCCCCACGACGAGAAAACGACAAGCAATGGCACCGCTTCAGAAGTGTGCCGCAAGTATAACCAGATTGAATTGCAAAAACAGTTATGAGCAAGATTCAATTCTACGTGGATGAGAATACCAAGACCGGTACTCATTCATTCTTCGCCAAGACCAAGCCCTACCAGCGCCTGGAGTTCGACGAAGTAGCCGAGAGTGCCTGTCAGGGCACCAGTATCGAACCCGAAATCATGAAGTCGGCAGTAGCCCTCTACATGAAGAAGGCGCAGGAGTTGCTGAAGCAGGGCAACCGCGTGGCCCTGGGCGACAAGTTCATCACCCTCGTGCCGTCGGTGAAGTGCTCCGTAAAGGACACGCTCAACCAGGACGGCACCGTCAAGACCGCAGCCACCGCCGCCATGGTGAAGCCCCAGAAGAAGGACGCCATCATCGGCGCCACCGTCTCGACCGTGTTCAGCGACGAGTTCCGCCAGAGCGTGCAGTGGCAGCGCATCGACAAGCAGGGCAACGTACTGCCCGACAGCGGCGAGGAGACCGTTGACACCGGCACCGACGACCAGGGCGGCGAGGGCGGCGGTTCGACCGACCCCAACGAGTAATCTCACGTGACGGCGGGCGGTGTGGGAGCCGCGTGACTCCCCGGTTCTTTTCAGCCGTGCCAGCATCGTCCGCCAGTTTTTTCAACAATTAAGAGCGATATGACAAGACAAGACATTGAGAAGCAGGTCACCGACATACTGGTGGACAAGCTGGGCGTAGAACCCGAAGAAGTGAAGAGCGAAGCCGACTTCCGCGAAGACCTGGGCGGCGACTCGCTCGACCTCGTGATGGTGGTGATGGAGATTGAGAAGGATTTCAGCATCTCCGTCACCGACGAGGAAGCAGACCAGGTGAAGACCGTCGCCGACATCATCGGCCTCGTGGAGAAACACGTGAGGTAGTAAACAGCGAAGGAGTACGACAACCAGTGATGAGAAACTACCGTGAACTATCCGACGAGGAGGTGCAGCAGCTGGAACAGCTCTACCCCGTGACACCGAACCGGCGGCTCAGCCAGATGTTCGGCGTGTCGGTGGATGCCATTCAGGACCACTTCGCACGGCCACGGGGATGGCAGAAAGACCAGGCGGCCATCAAGCTCGCCACGCACGGCACCTACCACCGGCTGACCGAGCGCGAGGAGCAGTGGATCATTCGCCACTACCACAACACCCGCAACGGCGACATCATAGAGAAGTACGGTATCGGCGAGAGCACGCTTCACTGCTTGGCACGGAAGCACGGACTGAAGAAGACCGACCACTTCATGCGGAAGATGCGGCGCGAGGCCGTGGCGCACTCGCAGGTGGCTTTCGCGGAGCACGGCGAGAGCGAAAGGGCTGCGGAGCGGGCACGCCAGGCGTGGGCTGAGCGCAAGCGCACGGGCGACCACGGCAACGTGGGCTTCAAGAAGGGCGAGTCGAACAAGACCCGCATGTCGCCCCGCCGCTACAAGGCGATGCTGCAGAAGATACAGCAGAAGCGCAACGAGACCATCCGCCGCGACCGCGTCCGCATCCACTGGGGCCTGGAGCCGAAGACGAAGCTGGTGAAGCAGTGGGACAACAAGCGCGACTGGCGCAAGAGCTATTACCGTCATCAGTTCAGGCAGGCAGGCTACGAGGTGGACCCCGACAGCCGCGACATCTATTACTTCGCCGACACCGTGCGCCACCCCATCATGGAGCGCAACGCCCAGAAGCACGGCTTCAATATACTGCCGGCTGAAGAAGAGTGAAGACTCGCTTTAGCGCTTTCATCAAGCGAAGCGACTGAAAGAATTTTTAATCAATTTCTCGCCGCAAGGCGATAAAAAAACAAAGAGCGATATGGGAAAACGATACTATATCAGATTCGGTGGTATACCGAAAAATGAACAGTCGATCATGTGGAGTTCGCAGAACGAAATCATAGGCAAAGAGCCTGGAGTGTCTGTTTATGACGCTTTATATCTTGATGACGAAAAAGGGAACTGGCATTGGCACCTCGTTATACCGACTCCGATTACAGAGTCAACGATTGACACAATGGTTTCGCTTATTACCTATCAGCATCGTCAGGTGTTCCTTGTCGAAGGTCAGTACGTAGGACGAGGTTCTGGCAACGAACCTTGCATCCGTAATGTAGAAATTGTCGAAAATATCACCGATCAGTTCAGACTTGTACGGTAACGAATATTTATCCTCTAAACTCAACGACTAATAATGAGCAAACAACTTCCCCCTATCCCCCAGTCCTGGAGCGAGCTCTCGTGGCAGCAGCTCTGCGGCTGCTGGCAGGCCAAGATGCGCTACGGTGGCAATGCCGACGTGGCACGCGCCGCAGGGCTGCTGGCCGTCTGCGGACTGACCGTGGAGGGCCGCGAGCCAGCCGACACCAGGACGGGCGAGAGCATCTACCGCCTGAAGGACCAGAACGGGCAGACGTGGACGGCGACGGCACGTGAACTCGCACACCTCGCACAGCAGACGATGCCGTGGTTCGACTGGCCCTACGGCGACCAGGGCGACAAGGAGGAGCGCGACGAGCAGGGCAAGGTGATCCGTGAGCGTCGCGAGGGACATCCGGGCTACGTCCACCCCAACCAACAGGACTGGCGGGACGCTATGGTGCTACAGGAAGAGACGGTCGAGGTGGCAGGCGTCACCTTCGCCCTGCCGCAGGGCGCATGCTCGAACATCACCTGGCACCAGTACCGCAGTCTGCAGGCCATCGCCCCGCAGCTGTGGCAGGACGGACTGACAGACGAGCAGGCACGCTCGCTTCACGCGCAGTTCCTGGCCTACATCCTCGTACCAGCCCCGCCGACGGCAGACACCGGCGACCGCTTCCACACCCGTCCCTCCTTCCGCTACGATGCCGAGCGGGCAGAAGCGAGCGTCCAGTTCTGGGAGGAACAGCTAAGAGGTGAGGAACATCGGCCAATTCCCGCTGACGCGCCTACCCATCAGCCATCAGCCATCAGCCATCAGCCATCTCTCCTCTTCCACATCTGCTTCCAAGTCTGGCAGACGGCCGTGGCGAACTTCTACCCCTCCGTGTTCCCCCTCCTCTTCGGCGGCGGCAAAAGCGACCCCCTGCACACCGCCCTCACCGGCGAGACCGACACCATCAATGCCGTGATGAAATATCAGGGCTACAGCTCGCCGGAGCAGGTGTATAACACCGAGCTCCCCATCATCCTCGGCACGCTCAACACCATGTCGAAAGAGGCCAAGGAGATAGAGAAGATGAATGCGAAGATCAAGCGCAAGGGTTAAGGAAAGAAATTATCAGAAATTACCATTTAATTATTTATAGAGCAACGATGACAGAAGAACTACAGAAGAAGGTTGACCGCGCCATACGGCTGATACAGGCTGGAGCCAGGGCGGCAGAACGCCACGGACAGCCGCTGGAGATCTGCTACTCGGGCGGCAAGGACTCGGACGTGATACTGGAACTGGCGAAGATGTCGGGTGTAAACTACCGCGCCATCTACAAGAACACCACCATCGACCCGCCTGGCACCATCAAGCACGTCCGCGAGAAGGGAGTGGAAGTGATGCAGCCGAAAATGACGTTCCGCCAACTGCTGGCGAAGAAGGGACTGCCAGGCCGGAATCGCCGCTTCTGCTGTGAGCATCTGAAGGAGTACAAGATACTGGACTATGCCGTCATCGGCGTGCGCCGCGACGAGAGCGACACCCGCGCCAAGTATGAGGAGCCGACGGTCTGCATGGAATACAAGAAGGACGAGTCGGCAGAACTCTACATGCCGTTGCTCGACTTCACGGCGCAGGACATCGAGGCGTTCATCATGGAGCGCGGCATCCGGTGCCACCCGCTTTACTACGACGAAAAGGGTCGTTTCCACGTAGAGCGCCGGCTGGGCTGCATCGGCTGTCCGCTGGCCTACCGCAAGCACCGCATCCAGGAGTTCAAGCAGACGCCGGGCATGGTTCGGCTCTACGTCCACGCCGCCCAGCAGTTCCTCGACAGTCATCCGCAGTCCAAGATGTTCGCCTATCTGAAGGATGCTTCCGACTGGTTCGCTATGTCGCTCTACTGCGACTCGATAGCCGACTTCAAGCGCAAGTTCGGGGCAACGCTTCTTACTCCCCCCATCGACTGCAAGAAGTTCCTGGAGGACGAGTTCGGCATCAAGCTATGAACGAATTTTTAAACTGAATTTTTTAATAATTTCCCTGCGAAAGCAGGATAAAACAAAAGAGCGATATGACAGCAATTCAGAAATTACGCAAGCGGCTCGGCATGGATAGCCGCGTGGGACAGGTGAAATGCCACAAGTGCGGCAAGACACTTGACATACCCAACATGTATTCAGAGAAAGATAGAAACGCCGTGCTGAAACCCTACTGCTGCGCCACGACCGTGCTCATCGTGCAGTGGCTCATCCATCACGGATGGCACGTCACGACGCACGAAGCCAACCCCGCCGGGGCGTACTTCTGCCCCGACTGCTTCCCCAAGGGGCAACCGGAGTACAGCCGCAGTGCAGCAGGTCAGGACTGGTGCAAGCAGGCTGAGCAATGGATGAAAGAGAATAACGGTAAACGATAAAAAAACGACCGCATGAAACTACTGCGCAAGACACTCGACTTTTTTAATATCCACCCCGACCACAACCAGCGGTGGACGCTGACGACGCTGTTCCTGACGGGGTTGCTCTACACTTATGTTGAGCCCGCCATCACCAAGGCGTGGATTTCGGAGCTGCCCGCCGAGTGGCTGGCATTCCAGTCGCTCACCTACAGCGTTGTGGGCCTCATGATAGGTATGATATGGAAGGGCCGGCTGCGCCGCTGGGCTGTCCGGTGGTTTACCGTGCTCTGCATCATCGAGTCGGCGGCAGGCTTCCTTGTCGGCATGTGGTTATGCTTCGTGGACTACAACGTGTGGGTACTCGCCATCGCCTGCCTGCTCTACGGCACGTTGGTGTCGGAGTTTATCGGTAAGTGTCTGATGACCTTCCGCCCCAAGCTGTGGAACGAGAAGGAGCGCGAGGTGTACGACAACAACAACGACGTGGTGTGCGGCATCTACTGCATCGCCGGCTACGTCTGCGCCCTGCTGTTCATGCCCTCGCTAAAGGTGGCCATGTTCATCTGGGGCCTGTGCTGTGCCATCGACAACATCGGTTGGCTCGTGGTGTACCACAAGAACCGCGACCGCTTCCGCGAGATAGATAACGAGTAAAACATTTAATTATTTATAAGAGCGATATGTTAAAGATGAACTATGACTTTCCAGAGGCCGAGGGGTTGGTGATTTGCGGCGACATACACGGCAAGTTCGACGAACTGGTGTACCGCATGACGAAGCTGTGCCGCATGGAGCACACGGTGGTCATTGTGGCTGGCGACTGCGGCTTCGGGTTTCATCGGCGCGGGTATTACGATGAAGTGTATAGGCGCGTGCTGCCGAAGCTGGAGCGTGCCGACTGCCACGTGGTATTCGTGCGAGGCAACCATGACAACCCCGCCTACTTCGACGGCGAGGAAATCAGCATGAAGCGCTGGGTGGCCGTCAGCGACTACTCGACCGTCACCGTCACAGGCCACCGTGTACTGTGCGTCGGCGGAGCGACAAGCGTTGACAGGAAGAACCGGGAGAACTACAGGCCAAAGGATCTGTATTCCGAGTTTCTGCACACATACGAAAAGGCAGACCACAAGCTCAGAAACGACCTTGATTTCATTAGGTCGGGCGTGATTGCCCCCGCTGACTACTGGCCGCTGGAGCAGCCGTTCTTCGACACGGAGGCGATGAAAGCCATCTGGCGCAAGGGGCAGAGGATTGACACGGTAGTAACCCATGTCGCCCCCTCGATGTGCGAGGATGTGGTGCCGCCCTCGTGGCTGGAGTACCTGATTGAGAACGACCCGACGCTGCCCGACGATATGCGCCATGACCGTGAAGTGATGGACGCTCTGCTGGAGCGTCTGCGCAAGCAAGGACACCCCGTGCGCCACTGGCTCTACGGTCACTATCACCACTCTTGGCAGGCCGACATCGACGGCATCCGATACACGATGCTGAAGGAAATGGAAATGAAGGAACTGAGGTAATCAGTAAACATAGTATTAACAATTTAAGCAACATTAGAAAGCATTATGGCAAGAACAATTATTTCAAGAAAACAGGCAATCTCTGACCTCAGAGAACTGTTCGGGCTACCCGCCGAAGGTAAGCGACAGGACGATGACGGGTGTTCTTTCTGTAGCGAGAAAGAGAACGATACGGCGGCTTTCTGCATCGACAAAAAACATTTTGAACGCTATGAAGTATTACAGAAACTAAGCGAGTATTTTGCCGACAAAGTGATAGACGGCGGATGGTGCAGGGTTGATAACATTACATTCGTATGGACTCAGTTTTGGATTGAGCTGGCCAAGAAGGAGGAAGAAGCATGAAACAAATAACTGCATTATACATCGACCTGTTCTGCGAAGCACTGTGCAGGAAAATTAAGAGTATGAATCAATAAAAACAAATAGCATTATGGTACATTTCGGAAAGAAGCAGGACGACGAGCTGCAAATCATCGTCACTGGCCAGGACATCGAGGCCCTGCGCCGCATGATTGTCTCAGCCTCGCTCATGGAACGCCGCACATTTTATGGACTGAAGGAGTATATTGAAACGGAGTATAAGGACATTATCAACAAACAATGAAGACAAGAGAACAACTGGAGCGCTGCCGCGTGAAGCCTTCACCGACGGCAATGGCAGCAACCGCAGCCATAGTGGGCTACGGGGGCGGCGAGGGACTGCTCACGCCGCAGTACATCGAAGACGAGCACGGTGTCTATTCCACCGGCATGTTCCTCTACAAAGGCAAGCAGATCATCATCACCATCGACGACGGGCTGTGGCACCTCTCGGCATCGTCGAACCACACGCTGGGCTACTACGAGCTGAAGGAGCTGCGCTACGAGTTCATGCCCAACGACATGACCGTGGCACAGATATTCCCCCGCCGCGAGTCG
>Ga0326514_10001001_pt1 | contig 18645 bp, 10 predicted proteins | sample 3_2548_0518_D_FD_203653 | JGI IMG/M metagenome (GOLD analysis project Ga0326514, IMG submission 203653) | Bovine rumen microbial communities from UC Davis, California, United States - 3_2548_0518 | ecosystem: Host-associated > Mammals > Digestive system > Stomach > Rumen | place: USA... | reverse complement strand
CGACGTGAAAGAGGTTCTGGAAATTTTGCATGACAATCCTTCATTGGTGAGCCGTTTTGAAGAATCCTCCATGCATGTCAATCCGCAATCCGAGTTTTGGGTTAGCGAGACCGCAAACCGGCTCGTCATATTGAAAAAGGCCCAATATTACCAAGTGAAAACCGATGCACTCTGCGCGGCATCCGACAGGGTCAATCCCTATCGCCTCTCAATCGTTTATTTCCACAGGGGAAAGCTGATCTGGTGATGTCTTAGGGCAAGCCGGATTGGCATCAAACTTTAGAACTGTCTCTAAACTCTAAACTCAAAACTATTCCCGCTCCCTCCTTTCAGGTTGGGCCTGAGTGGATTGGTAAATCCTCCTCAACCCCATATCAATGGGATGATGAAAAAGCGTGTGTGATAATCCGTTTAAAAAATCAGAGCAAAGGCTGAATCACTCAGACTTTGCTCTTAATGCAGCTTATATACCATGAATTTACTGAAAACAAATTATTTACGGGTGCAAAGATAGAATATTTCCACCAAAAGGAGGTGTATTTTTTAACAAAATTGGTGTAAAAATCAATCTTGCCGCGATTTTTTTTCAAAACCTACGATTTTTGAAACGTTTAATTAACAAAATATGCACAAAAATTCCCCCAAATAAGGCAGTCGTAAAGGTGGAAAAATTATTTTATATCTTTTTCTGTGCTTTGACTTTGTACTCTGCAGGGGGCATACCCATGTCTTTTTTGAAGCACTTCGAGAAGTATTTGGGGTCGGAGAAGCCCACCGAGTAGGCTATGCCCGACAGGGAATCGTTGCCTTCATTTATCATCTGAACGGCCCTGCGGATTCGTACCTGTCGGATGAAATCGACGGGGGTGAGACCGAGCACGGACTTCAGCTTGCGGTAGAATGAGGTCCGGCTCATGTTGACGGCAGACGCAAGGTCGCCAACCGAAAGTTCCGGTTCTGACATGTGCTCGTTGAAATAGGACATCAGTGACTTGACAAATTCCTTATCATATTCAACCAGTTGTGGCGCCGTAATGCCGGGAGACTCCTGTATGACAGCAGTTTCTGCGTTTTCGCCGTCGTTGTCTGCGGCGGATTTCTCGTTGAGCATACCGGCAAAGAACGACTGCTGAAGCAGTTCACGCTGGTGAATCAGGTTGGCGATGCGTGCTTTGAGGTAGGAGGCTGAGAACGGTTTGGTCAGGTAGTCGTCAATACCGTTCTCAAGTCCCTCAATACGGTCGTCAAGCGACGACTTGGCGGACAGAACCACAATGGGAATGTGGCAGATCAGCGGGTCGGACTTGATTTGTCGGATCATTTCCATGCCGTCCATCACAGGCATCATGACATCGGTGAGGATGAAGCTGATTTCCTCACTCCGGGCAATGACTAGTGCATCTTTCCCGTTTTCAGCCTCCCGGATGCGGTAATCGGGCGAGAGGATGGAGACGATGAACTGACGCAGTTCTGCATTGTCCTCAACCACAAGTATCGTGACGGGACGTGCGGCCTTTTTGCCTGGATTATACGGATTCACGTCCGTGTCGGACTGAAGCCTGTTGCCGGCAGTTTTGCTATCGGCGGCACTGTCCTCCACCATAAAATCGACGAGCGGATCGCCCTGATATGCCTCGCGTGAGGCGGGCAGGTTGACGAAGAATGTTGAACCTTCGCCCAACTGACTCTCGACCCGGATTTCGCCATGATGGAGCTGCACCAGTTCCTTGACCAGGTTGAGGCCGATGCCGGAGGACGGCTGCATGTCGCCGGGCGTGCCCAGAGAAACGAAACGGTCGAAGATCGTGCCCAGTTTGGAAGCCTCTATGCCGCGGCCCTGGTCTTTGACCGAGAGGGTGAGTTTGCCGCTCTGTTCGGTCAGGCTGATTGTAATGGCTTTCTCTGCCTCAGTGTATTTGAAGGCATTGGAGAGCAGGTTGTAGAAAATTTTCTCCACTTTGTCCGCATCGAGCCAGTATAACGCTCCAGACGGAAGGTCGGCCTCCAACTTGTAGTCGATGTGCTTCTCGGCGGCCATGTCGTTGAAATAGTTCTTGACCCGTGTGATGATTTCGAGAATGTTGTGCTGTCGGAGTGTGAGCCGCACGTGCCCTGTCTGTACCTTGCGGAAGTCGAGAATCTGGTTAACCAGATCCAGCATGCGCGAGGTGTTTTTGCGGGCCAGTTCCAAGTGCGAACGGGCCTGTTTCGAAAGGGGCTCCTGAGCCAGAACGTTGCCGATGGGGCCGTCGATGAGGGTGAGGGGTGTACGCAGTTCGTGACTGATGTCCGTGAAGAAATTGACCTTCACGGCGGCCATTTCTTTCTCGATATATACGCTTTGCCGCAGGCGATAAATGTAGTTGTAAATGAAGACAGCCAAGGCAATCAGTGCAGCGATGGCAAGCAGATAGACGAGGTAGGCCCAGTGCGTTTCCCAGAAGGTGGGGATGACTTTGATAGTGAGTGTCCGTGTGTTGTCACACCATACGCCGTCGGAGTTGGTGGACCGTACAAGCAGGTTGAAGTCGCCTGCCGGCAGATTGACATAATTGACAGCGGGCGTGGTCGTGTAGGTCCAGTCGGCATCGATTTCGTCCATCTTGTAGGCATAACGCATCAGACGAGAGGGCCGAAAATCAAGCGCAGCAAACTGGATGTTGACGCTGCGGTGGTCGGCGTCGAGACGAAGTGTGTCGAGGTCGTTGAAGAGGATTCTGTTTGTGTTGTCGCCTGGGTATTTGACTCCAGTAAAGACAATCTCGGGGGTGAAGTCTGACTTGTGAAGAGTCTCTGTGTTGAATACCATAAATCCTTCCTTGGCGCCCACAACCATCTCTCCCCCAGGCATGATTAACGGACGTGCTTCGCCCAGTACATAATAGTGGTCGAAATCGGTCTGGTCATAGTAGGAGAAACGGCCGGATGCCGGGTCGAAACACGAAATGCCGGGTTCGGCAACCGTCCATACGCGTCCGTGACGATCCGTTTGGGCAGAGAGCGTCACGTCGCCCGCCGGACAGTCTCTATTTAAATAGGTATTAAAGTGGAGCGTTCCGCCGGTAGCCGTATCGTTGAGAATGCGGCTGATGCCCTGTCCGTAAGTCCCCACGTAGAAGGCTGAGTCCCCTTCGCATTCTGCCCAAAGGACGGACATGACCACATTGTTCGGCAGACAATCCGATTGTCCGGGACTGTGGCGCTGCCGGTGGAAGACTATCTCGGCGGGACGCTGATACCGGGAGGTGAAGTTGACCAGCCCCGCACTTGTGCCGGCTAGCAGCGTTCCCCGCCCGTCTCCCGTAATACAGCGTACAAAACGGAAGTCATCGGTGGGATAGTTTTGGAGGATGTTGTTGAAATTGATGAACCGGATATCGCCGTATCTGCGGTCGACGAGGTTGATGCCGCCGCCGAAGGTGGCAATCCAGATGTGACGGCGTTCGTCCTCGTAAATATCATAGATATCGTTGTTGCTGAGTGAGAAGGTCTGCCCGTCGTTGTGGATGAAATGACGGATATCATACCCGTTATCCTTGGGTTCCAGACGATAGAGCCCGTCGCCGCGCGTGCCCACCCATACGATGTCGCGCGAGTCGCGCAGCATGCAGTAGATACCCTTTTCGGAGAGAAAGGCCGGTGTGCTGCTCCATTGTCCCTGCGGCGTGAGGTATTCGCGTTCATATTCTCCTGACGGGAGCTGACGGCCCTTGGGAGCTCCGATGTTTGTGCGGCAGAGTTGTCCCTTGTGCTTGTCGCCATAGAGAATTCGGGTGGAGTCGTAGGTCAGGAGCGCCCGTACTTCCTCGACCTCAGGTTCGTTGCGGAATTCGAACTGCCGTTTTTGGAAAGTGAGCCGGAACATCTTGGTGCCGCTGGAAATCCAAAGGTTCTTCTGGTGGTCGAAAAAGAAGAAGTTGTAGGACAGAATCGGAATCTCTTTACCATTGACGGTGGCCTCGGTGTAGGGACGAAGCCGTTGCCGGCCTTCATCCCACCAGCAGAGGTCGCTGTGGTAAGGTTTTACCCAGATATTGTCGGCAGCATCTTCGATGACCAGATGCAGTCGGTCTTCCACTTTGCGGCCCTCCGGAATGGGGATACGCCGGGCTTCCGCTGCCGTGTTATCAACGAGAAAGAGGTCGTCGGTGCGGGCGGAATAGACCCAGATTCTTCCTTGAGAATCGCGGTCGGCATAGGTTACGCGGTCGAGCAGCTCTCCGTTTTCTGTCCGGTCGATGATACGGAGACTGTCGTTCTGTGTGTTGAACAGGACCAGTCCGGAGGTCGTGCAGAGTGCAATCTGATGATTGCCCAACGAGCGGGCTCTAGTGATGCTTTTGACTGATTTCGGAAGGTTGACAAACTGAAGCTTTTCGTCTTTGTATTCAGCCAGATATCCGCTCTCTGACGACAGGAAAATCTTGCCGTCAATCTGGGTGATCTTATTGAAGGGATAGTCGGTCATGGTGGTGCCGCCCCGGATGGTTACACCGTGGTCGGAGAGAATCCATTCGCGGCCCTGCTCGTCTTCGGAGATTTCGTAAATGACCTGTGAGGCACCGTATTCGACGGGGAAGGTCTGGTAGCTGCGGGGATTGCTGTTTTCAAAACGTATCAGTGAACCGTCGCGCATAACGACCCAGGTGGCCTGATTGCGGGCGAGGCAATAGATGGAACGTGAACCTTTACGTACTTCTTCAACCGGAATGGCTTTGTTGGGGTCGGGGAGGGGAAACAGGGGCGTGTAGCGTGAGGTCTGACGGTTGAACCGGAAAAGTTTCAGATCGTTGGAAACGCACCATATATGCCCTTCGTTGTCGATAGACATATCAATGATGCGGTGGGGCGCTTGCGCCTGGTTGTCCGAATCACCGGCTCGGAAGAACTGGAAGGTCTGCCCGTCATAACGGCAGAGTCCAATCCAGGTGCCCAGCCACAGAATGCCGTGTTCATCTTGTGCATAACATGCTACGCGACTGTGGTCCATCTCCTCGCCGCTCTTGAATTCGTTGTATTTGAGGATGGGCTGCGAAGCGGCGGTCACCGGGATAACCAATAGAAGAATCAGACCAATGACTGATGCCTGGATAATCTTTCGGTTCATGAGAATTTAGCTGCTGATATTTGAAAAAAATGTTCGGCAAAGATAGAAGATTTTTTTTATTTGACAAAATTTTCCACCCTTTTTTAAATTTTCCACCTACAATAATGCAGTTCTTTCCGAAAAAACACTATCTTTGTCCCCAAAAACAGAACAAAATGAAACGATTACTTTTCTTTTTGACAACGTTTTCTGCTCTATTATGTACAGCCCAGGAAAAAACTGCGGTTGATACATCTGTCTATGAACTGAAACGGATGATGCCGGTGTTCAGCGAAAAGATGAAGGCTGAACTCACCTATCCGCTCGCCTGGGAGAATGCCGGCATTGAGAACTTCGAAGTCTGGAGAACAACCGCCAGAAAGAAGGTTTTTGAACTGATGCAGAATCTGCAGCACCAGCCCGGGGACTGGGATATGAAAGTCGTAGCGGAAGAACAGCGCGAAGGATACAAGGCTCTTAAGATAGAATTCAACCTCAGCAACTGGTCACGTGTACCGGCCTATCTGCTTGTTCCTGACGGCAACGGGAAGTTTCCGGCAGTGGTGATGCTGCACGACCACGGCGCACATTTTCTGATCGGTAAGGAAAAAGTGGTGCGCCCCTTCGATGTGACAGCGGAAATCGCTGCCGATGCCGAAGCGTGGAGTGCCGGTTATGGAGGCCAGTTTCCCGGCGACTATCTGGCGGCACACGGCTACGTGGTGATTGCGATTGACGCCTTGCTGTGGGGAGAGCGGAGCGTGCAGAATGTTGATAAGAAAGGGCGTCCCAAAAAGTGGGAGCGCCAGGAAGTGTATGATGTTCAGCAGGCCTTGGCCTCCAATTTCCTGCAGATGGGCGGGTCCTGGGGCGCCTTTATCAATCAGGACGATATTCTGACAGCGGAATTTCTCGCAACCTTGCCGTTTGTCGATCCGGACAGAATCGGGTCGATGGGCTGGTCGATGGGAGCCTACCGTTCGTGGATGCTCAGTGCTTTGACCGACCGCGTTAAGGTAACGGCTAACGTGTGCTGGATGAATACGACCGACTCGCTGATGACGCTCACCAATAACCAGAATCGGGGAGGATCGGCCTATTCGATGCTGATTCCCGGACTGCGCCGTTGGATGGATTACCCCCATGTGGCCGCCATTGCCTGTCCCAAACCCACATTGTTTTTCAATGGGCTGCAGGACAAGCTCTTTCCGGTCCAGGGGGTGAAGGATGCCTATGCGATTATGCAGCGCACATGGGAGAGCCAGGGCGCCGGCGACCGCTTCGTGGGGAAGTTTTACGATGCCCCTCATACCTGTAACAGGGAGATGCAGGCGGAAATCCTCGAATTCTTTGACAAGTGGCTCAAATAAACAATAAAAGCGGAGATTTCTCGTTATTCCTAGGAATATGAGATTCTTTCGCCACATTTTAATTACGCTATTTGTTTCCCTCATCCCGGCAATGACCGCCGGTGCGGGCGTTCATTCGTGGGCGTCCCAGTCGATGCTTTCTACAGGCGATTGGGTCAAAATTTCGCTCAACGGAGAGGAGGACGGCGTTTATGAGATTACCTATGCACAGCTTCGGAAAATGGGCTTCACGCAGCCTCAGAACGTAGGAGTTTACGGCTTCGGCGGACATCTGCTGGAGGAGAGTTTCTCGACGGCGCATATCGACGATTTGCCGGAGGTGGCTACCTATAATGATTCCGAACGGCAGCGAATCCTGTTCTACGGCCGCGGCATCGTCAGTTGGTACTATGCCAACACAACATGGGGCTTCCGGCATCGGCAGAACACCTATGCCACGCAGGCCTGTTATTTCCTGCATCAGAAGGACGGGGCTTCCCGCCAGATGGCAGAACTGCCGTCGTCTTCAACCGGAAGTTCGGTCGCAGTGACAACCTATGACGCCTATTATCTGCATGAAACAGATGCCGTCAATGTCGGAGAGACCGGCAGGGAATACTATGGCGAATCGTTTGTGACTACCCAGACCCAGAAATTCGCTTCGGATTGTCCGCTCAACGAGGGTAGCGTGCGGGTGACCGTCAATTTTATCTCCAATGTGGCCGGTGTGCTGACCACTACGGTCGGTTCGGCCAAGGAAACCGGCACACTTTCAGCTGCGAGCGGCTATACAACGGCGCGCGAGGTCTTTGTGAACCGGACTTTCTCTCATTCATCAGGCGTCAGCGAGGTCTCGCTGACCTTCTCGTCGTCGGTAACACCCTCCATAGCCCGTCTCAATTGGATTCGCTGGCAGGGCAAACGAGATTTGAAAATTACGGACTGGGACTACTCGCATATTCTTTTCCGTGAAGTGGCTGCCCAGTCGCAGTTGTTGAAATACCAGATTTCCCAGAGCGGGAATTACCAGGTGTGGGATGTGACGGATCCTGCCAATATCTGTCTGCAGAACGTGACAGATGGCGCTTTCGTGCCTCAGTCGCGCGGCCTGAGGGAGTATGCATTGGTCGATTTGGACGGAACCAAGTTCAAGAGCGTGTCCCGAGTGGGCAGAGTCAATAACCAGGATTTACACGGATTTGCTACACCCGATATGGTCATCCTGGTACCCGCGGCGCTGAAAACCTATGCCGAATCGCTGGCCGAATACCGTCAGAAACAAGACGGTCTGGCGGTCAGCGTGGTGACACCTCAGCAGATTTACAACGAATTCTCTTCCGGTACGCCTGATGCAACGGCCGTTCGTCTATTCCTCAAGATGTTCTATGATCGCGCAGACAGCGAAACAAAGGAACATAGTCTGCGCTATTTCCTGCTCTTCGGCGATGGCAGTTATGACAACCGGACAGCCTTGGCTTCCAATTATTACCTTCCGACCTACGAGACGGATGCTTCGCTGGTGCAGACAGCCAGCTATTGCTGTGATGACTATTTCGGATTCCTCGACGACAACGACGGCGGGGCGACAGATATCTACGGACGCTATCAGATATCAAGCTATGGCGTTGACTTGGGAATCGGCCGTCTGCCGGTTCACACCGAGTCCGATGCTGCCAATGTGCTGCAGAAAATCATCAGCTACAGCAGCAACAGCTACTATGGCGCCTGGAAAAACCGTTTGTTGTTCCTGTCCGATGACGATAAGATAACAGAAAGCGAAACCGACAGCCCCAACCTCCACATGATACACAACGAGGCAATGGTGAAGGTGCTGCAGGACCAGGGCCACAATGAATATGTATGTCAGAAAATCTATCTGCCGGCCTATACGCAGACGACTTCGGCCTCTGGTACGGATTATCCCGACGCTCGACAGGAGTTTGACGAAGCGCTCCAGCAGGGAGTCCTCCTGGTGAATTATGCAGGACACGGCAACGAGGAAGGCATCACCAACGAACGTCTGATGTATACTGCCAAGGCGGCATCGCTCAATATGAAATATCTGCCAGTGTGGGTGACGGCCACTTGTGATGTATCGCGCTATGATGCCGACGATCTGTCGATGGGCGAGGCGCTGATTCTGAACCGCAACGGCGGTGCGGCAGCTATGTTCACTACGACTCGTGTGGTCTACGCCCAACAGAATAAGAATCTGAACCTCCATCTGATAGAAAATATCTTCAATCGCTTCGATGACGGGACACGTTACAGGCTGGGCGATGTCATGAGGGAAGCTAAAGTTGCGATGGCCGGCGATGCCAACAAACTGTCGTTCTGTCTCCTGGGAGACCCGTCGATGACGTTGGCATATCCCGAACAGCAGATGGAACTGACTGCCGTCAACGGTGTGGCTGTTTCTGCGCAGGAGGGCAATTTCTCACTACCAACGCTCCAGCGTGTGACGATGAGGGGCCGGATTCTGAAGACCGGAACGACGGAAACCGATACTGTATTCCAAGGGTTGGTCTATCCGAACCTGTACGATGCGGAAGATACCATTACGGCCGACAAGGGTCTGTATCAGACCGACGCGACTGAGAAACCCTACACATTTACGACACGTACCAAGAAAGTCTTTTCCGGACGCGATGTGGTGCGGAACGGAACGTTTGAGTTCTCGTTCGTCGTGCCTCAGGATGTTTCCTACAGTAATCTCCCCGGTCTGGTCAACCTCTACGCTTGCAGCGAGGACGGTGGGGAAGGACAGGGCTATTTCAACCGCTTTGTGCTGGAGTCGGGAACTTCTGCGGTCTCGGATACCGTGGGTCCGGTCATCCGTGACCTGTTCCTGAACCAGAATACTTTCAGAAGCGGCGACGTGGTGAATGTGACTCCCTATTTCTATGCGGAGGTGGCCGACAGTTCGGGATTCAATGCCACCGGCAACAGTGTGGGCCACGATATCACGCTCACCATCCGTTCGCTTTCCCAGCCACTGATGACTGCAACCCAATATGTGCTGAATAATTATTTTACGACTTTCACGGGAAATTCCAAAGCTGGAAATGTGCGCTTCTCGATTCCCTCGCTTGACGAGGGAACCTACGAGGCTACTTTCCGCATCTGGGATGTGTGGAACAATCATTCCGACTCAACGTTCCAGTTTACGGTGAGCCGGCTGGAGGCTCCGCAGGAAGTGGTGTGTCAGGTTTATCCAAATCCGGCCAAAGTGGGCGAGACGGTTACTTTCCGCGTGATGCACAATCGGCCTGAATCACAAACCACAACGACCATCCAGGTATGGAGTCAGACCGGAACCAAGGTTTGGGAAGGTGTGGCATCGGTGTCTTCGGCCGAAGTGGTCTATCCGAATTCGATGGAAAAGCCCACCTATTTAAATAAAGGTATGATTGCCGACGAGAGTGCGACATTCCTGGGCGCCTCTTCCACCACCTGGTCGCTGGCTTCTTCCTCGGGACTAACCCTGGCTCCCGGCCTTTATGTTTATCGGGTCTATCTGAATTCCAACGGGTCGGATTCTGTGTCCAAGTCCAAGCTATTGATGGTGCTTGGGCAATAAATGCTGCTCTTTTGCGTTTTATCAATGCATACAAGTTTTAGAAAATGAAGAAATTCCTGAATATATTATTCGTGATGCTCTCCCAGGTGGCGGTCTCCTTTGCCCAAACATCAACCGAGACGACGACCACTACGGATATGGCAAAACAGTACAACCCCATCCAGACGGGTACCATCTCGCTGGCTGTGGCTCCCGATGCGCGAGGCGGTGCGATGGGTGATGTCGGTGCTGCGACCGAACCCGACGAGGTTTCGCAGTTCTGGAATCCCGCTAAATACGCGTTTGCTTATTCGCGCGGCGGTCTTTCGGTCAACTACACGCCCTGGCTCCGCAAGATTGTGTCGGGCATCAACCTGGGTTATGTCGCAGGCTATTGGAAATTCGGCTATAACGATCTGCAGGCGGTCTCTGCATCCCTGCGTTACTTCTCGTTGGGTGAAGTCGAGGCGTATAACAGCGACGGCAACCTGGTCCAGGTGATTAATCCTTTCGAGATGGCTTTCGATGTCGGCTACTCCCGCAAACTGGCCGAAAATTTCTCGATGGGCGTCGTGCTCCGATATATCCGCTCGGATATGACCTACGATGACGGCGACGGAGCAGAACCAGCCAATGCGTTTGCGGGTGATATTGCAGCCTATTATACTGCCTATCCTATGGTGGGAACCAACGAATGCCAGTGGGCCTGGGGTTTGAATATCTCCAACATTGGCTCTAAGGTTTCCTATGACGGAGGCGCTACCCAGCAGTTCCTTCCCACCAACCTGCGTATCGGTACTTCGTTCACGTTCCCCATTGACGACTATAACCTTCTGTCGCTCAATTTCGATGCTAACAAGATGCTGGTGCCTTCGTTCCCGCAGACCTACCAGTTTTATGATGAGACCGGACAACTGGATAACCAGGCTTGGGAGGATGCAAAACAGGAATACTATGATATGTCGTCTATCAAGGGTATCTTCAAATCGTTTAACGATGCCCCCGGCGGCTTCACAGAGGAACTCCACGAGATCAACTGGGGCGCCGGTCTGGAATATACCTATGATCGCCGTTTCTTCCTGCGCGCAGGCTATCATTATGAAAATGAGTTCAAGGGCGACCGAAAATACTTCACTTTCGGAGCGGGTGTGACGCTCAATGTCTTCCATATCGATGCAGGGTATGTGTTGTCCACAGCCCAGCAGTCGGCACTCGACCAGACTCTGCGATTCTCGTTGGGATTCGACCTCGAAGGTCTCCGCGACTATTTCGGCGGACGCAGAAGATAATCTCTCCCAATATTAGCAATCAAAGGCGCGAATGTACCCCCATTCGCGCTTTTTCTTTTCGTTTTGTGTTAACAAATCTGTAGAAAACATCGCGTGCGACCCGCTGTAATGTAAAATAACGTTAAATTTTGGAAGATTTTCAAACAAATCGTTTGCGATATAAATTATTTGCCTTATCTTTGCAGTGCCAAAAAAGAAATAACGTCAACAAAATAATAATATGAGACGCTTCACACTTTTAAGCATTTTATTAATAACGTTCGGCTTTTTAAGCTGCAGTAATCATCCCAACAACAATAAATCAGAAGTTATGGAAAAAACATTGTACGACTTCACAGTCAAGAACAAGAAAGGTGAGGACATCAGCCTCTCTCAGTACAAAGGAAAAGTGGTCCTGGTGGTAAACACGGCCAGCAAGTGCGGTTTCACGCCCCAGTTCAAGGGCCTCGAGTCACTTTGGGAGAAATATAAGGATCAGGGACTCGTCATCGCTGGATTTCCCTGCAATCAGTTCGCAGGTCAGGATCCCGGTACAAACGACGAGATTCAGGAGTTCTGTTCGTTGAACTATGGCGTTACCTTCCCCATGTACGCCAAAATCGAGGTGAACGGCGAGAACGAAGATCCGCTTTTCACCTGGTTGAAGAGCCAGGCCGGATTCGCAGGCTGGGACAAGGGCCATGAACTCTCTGAACTCCTCGATGGTATGCTCCGCAAACAGGATCCCGACTACGATAAGAAATCCGATATCAAGTGGAACTTCACCAAGTTCCTCATCGGTAAGGACGGCAAGGTGGTGCGTCGTTTCGAACCCACAGCTACTCCCGAGGCGATGGACGAATATATCGCAAACGAGCTTTAAATGGTGCTTATATATAACTGATAACTTTTAATAATTTGAAATCATGACTAAAGAAGAAGGATTGAAAGAGCTCTGTATGTTGGCAGCAGCTTGGTATGGCAATTCTAAGCAGCACGCTGTTTTCTCGGCTTACTGCAAGTGGAATGGCTACAAAAAGCTCGCCGAGAAGTTCAGCGAGGAGAGCGAGGAAGAGTGGAAAGAAGCCAACGAGGCAATGAACCGTCTCGTCGAGCTTGGCTGCAAACCCGCCGATCTGGCTCAGGCTATCAAGACGATTGAATTCGAGTTCACCGACGAACCGAAGGATATGCTCCGTCTCGATCTCGAGGGCGGCACCGACGAAAGCGCCATCAAGACAATGTCCGAAATGTTGAGCGCTTTCGCTGACGACTATATCACGCAGAAGCTTATCCAGGAGTGGATTGTTGACGAGAAGGAACACATTGACTGGAACCGTCAGCACCGCCAGCTCATCGAGAAGGTCGGCTACGACAACTATCTGCTGGAAATGCTCTGATGCATTCTTACAGACGATAATATGATTTACGATAATCTCAAACTCGAAAACCAGTTCTGTTTCCGGTTCTATACGGTTTCGCGTCTTATCACCAAACACTATCAGCCGCATCTTGCGAAATTGGGTATAACCTATCCCCAGTATCTCGTGCTGATGGTGCTTTGGGAACAGGATAACCAGCCGGTGAACGACATCGCCAAGCGGCTGGCTCTGGAAACAAACACCATCACTCCGCTGTTGCAGCGTATGGAGGCCCAGAAGATTCTGGTGCGCCGCCAGGATAAGACGGATAAGCGCAAGGTGATTGTCTCCCTCACACCTCATGGTCAGGAGATGATGGAACAGGCCAAAGATATTCCACTGGCGATGGGTGAGGGATTTTCCGACAGGACAATGGGTTATTTCGGTCCGGAAAGCAACCTGCGGCAGATACTGGATGAAATCATCAGGGATTTGAATGGATGAGGGCGCGGCTCAGACGGGCCGGTAGCGGTTGACGATGTTGAACCGAATACCCGTCCGGTAGGCCCACCGCCAGAGTTTCTCCTTTAGTGTGAACTTGGGACGTTCGCCTTTCCATCGGCTTTGGTCAAAGTAGGCCCAGAAACGTTTTCCGTAAGGATTGAAACTGCGGTAATTCCAGGGTTTGGAAGTCCATGTGAAGTGGATGATAACAGGATAATCCAACTCATTGTTCCAGTTTTCTAAAGCTGCCTCTCGCATGAGGGGCGGCTTTTTCTGTCTCAGCAGGAAGTCCTGCAGGTTGTATCGAAGCGGTAAACAGCAGGTTTGTCCAACAGCCAGCAGGTTCAGGATGTCCTGGTCGCCGTATTCCAGATTCCGTCCGCTGGCGATTACCTCGAGCGCACGCTTTTGGCAATCACACTCACGCCACTTTTCGAGATTGAGCAGCAGGACGCCGGCGTTGAAATATACATGCTCCCGGGGATTGATGCCCAACCGGCCGTAGATGGTGATGTCGGCGCTGTTGAGGTCTTCAACTGCTGCCAGCAGTTTGTCTTCCAATGATGTGCCCCACAGTCCCCGTAGCGACCCTTCCACCAGGATATCGCAGTCCAGATAGATTACCCGGCCGATATCCTTTGGCAGAATCTCGCCTAGAAACAGACGGCTGTAGGTCATTCGCGAGATGTATTGTTCTTTGCCCTGCGGCAGACCTTCCAGGCGGGTGTCTTCGACAGGGTAATAGTGGATATGATGAATCTCGTTGCCGATCAGGCTGCTCAGATAATCCAACTCTTCTTGGCTCACACTGTTCACCAGCAGATGAATCTCCAGCGGTTCCTCGCGGTGATGGTCTGTCAGCGACAGCAACATCGACGCACAGTATTTCAGGTAGGCGGCATCGGTGGCAGCAGCGATATGAATCGGTTCGGAGGAGGATGGAGACCGTCTTTCTTCGGAATGCGTAATTCCGCCCCAGATTTCCAGATATTGACCTGCGATGAGGTCGGCATTGTGGTATTTCTCCACAAAAGCGCGGCTTTCCTTTGAGAGCTGCTCCAGTTTTTCTCGGTTCAGCAGTGCGTCGCAGAGTGTTTTGTAGTTTTCCTCGTCTTTGCCCGGACGGAGGTTGATGATGGGGCGCAGCTCTGTTTCTCCAATAAAGTGGTAGTACTCTTCTTCTCCGCCCGATATAACAACGGTTCCTTCCGCCATCGCGGCCAGCGCGTTCATAGCGGGGGTGTAGCTGTAAAGCTGGTCGGCAAGCACATCGGCTTCCTCTAGCAGTTGCCGGTATTGGGCAAACGGTACATTCTCCACTTTGTGAAGTTCAATCCGGTCGGGATGTTCTGCGGCCAGACGTTCCAGAAGCGGCAGCATCCGGTCCGTTCCCTTGGCGTTGCCCCTGGCCTTCTGGATACCGACGAGGACTTTCACCTTGGCCTCCCCCTTTAAGGAGGGCGGGAGAGGGTCTTCAACGGGCAGGCCGATATAATGCAGCCGGTCCTGATTTTCTGCCGTATTATATACCTTCCAATATTCATAGAGACAGGGAATGAGATAATCGCTCCCCTCCACAACGGTTTGGCATAATTCGCGTCTCTCGTCCGACAGCCAGAGGGCAAGCCGTTTGCGGTTTTGGGGAAAGTCCAGCGCTTTGCCGTCAGCCCACAGGTCGGTATAATCAAAATGGCGGTCGTTTTTCATGCCTTGTATCACAGCATAGTCATCCCCGAAACATCCCAGCGAAATCCGCCGGTTGTTCCTTTTCAGATAGTTGAAGAACCAGCGGTTCCACTTCGGGGTGAGGTATAGGACGGCGGGATTGATGATTTGCACCACATCCCAGTCTCTCATCCGGGGCAGTAGCCTGGCCACTTTCAGAATCAGCTCCAACGACCCTCTCCATCCGTCCTTGGTGCGGGAGATGTCGGCGTCGCGCGGATAGTCTTTCCACCCGTCGCCGTCCGACACCAGCCACACTTCATGCCCCTGCCGGCGCAATGCTTCGGCCAGGGTATGGTGCACATTGCTGTATTCTCCTATCAGTAGTATTCTCATTTTTTGCGGATTCTCGGCTGCAAATATACGAATTAAATCGGAAATAACGAAATTTTTTGCCTTTTTTTCACTCCCCGCCCCCTTATCTCCCTTATTCTCCGAATCTGAGTCCCGCTACAGGGGTCTGAAAGGTACATTGCGGCGAGGCAGATGCATTTCATTTACGTATCGGCTTGTCGCCCATATGTGGCAACCGGACCGCGCCTTACGCCTTGGTTCCTGTATCCCGGCATCCAAAAGGTCCATAAAAGTGTGTCTGAAATATTCAAAACAGCGTTAACTTGCAAATTTGAATATTTTTTGAAGTCTCATTTCTGGATGTGTCATTAAAAAAATATATATTTGCAACAAAATTTTTATAAATATGAGAATATTGTCGTATGTTTTTCTGATAGTTGCAACTCTTTGTTCTTGTACCTCCGAACAAGAGGAAAGAATAGTTTCAAATCTGAGTGATGAGGCGAAGGAGCATTCGTCCAATGCGCTGTTCTATGTGAACCGTGGCATGATGGAGGAAGGCGGTGCCGAAGTTAGGAAAGCGATAGAAGTCAACAGGGCTTTGGGCGACACCGTTGCGCTGATTTCAAATTATCTTCTATACGCGCGTTGCAGCGACAGTATCAATAATGAGGTCGCATATCTGCTGTCTCTTGCTGCCGGGAACGCTGAGGAAGAGCAGAGAATCCGCTTGGAACTTCGGAAGGCATATTACGTCCGGAAGTTTTATAACATCACGCCATCCGTACTGATGGAGCATAACCCGATCAGCCAGTCGCAACGTTCTTCAGTGGAGACTTTCATCGTGGAAGCCTATGGCGCCCTTCATTCGCATCAGTATGATTCTGCAAGGATGTATGCCGACAGGATTATCGGCATAGGCTCAGAATATGATAAGCTGTGTGCCTACGGTTTCAAAGCAGAGTGCTCCATAGACATGATATGGCGAAAGGAGGGAGTCTCGCCGGCCGTTTTGGATATTGAAACCTATCGCAGGGCTTTGAACCGAAGGGTGGCAGAGAGTATGCGTGAACAGATTGCCGCCCTCCGTGCCGACTATGAGAATCAACGCAGGATAGCCGCCGCGCAGGCTGCATTGGAGAAGGCCGATATGGAGCGCACGGTTCTGCTCCTCGGCCTGCTGGTTCTGCTCGCCGTTTGTGCGATGGTCTCCTATATTATATATAATAGGTATAAACAGCAGCGTGAGGAGGTGGCTCGCCGCCTTCAGGGTCTCGAACTCCAACGTCTGCGCTCGGAGCAATACTACGAGTCGCTTCGGGAGGAGAGCCGGCGGCAGATAGCTGAGCTCCAGGAGAAGCTTCAGTCGCATGATGCACATCCCGGACAACCCGTCTCCAATCTCACCCGTGAACGGATGCAACTCACAGAAGAGCCTTTCTATGCCACCCTGCTGCGCGACCACAAAGCTCCAGCCGCCACATGGCAGCAGATTGAGACGTTCTTCCGGCGCGAAAGTCCCGGCTTCCTCTCCCGCCTCGCGCATGTCACCCTCATGGACGATGACGAACGTCGCGTTTCGCTGCTTATTCGCATGGGATTCTCTCAATCGGCCATAGCTGACATTGTCCACAAAACGCCCCAGGCCATCAACTATACCCGTCGCAAGTTGGCCGCCAGAGCATTCAATGCCGATGTGTCCACCGTCAAGGCCGACCAGTGGAACCAGATTGTCGAGAGTCTGCTGTGAGGCCCCACGGGTCATTCAGCGTGAACGCGCATAGTGCAGCCGCACGGGAAGCCGCAGCTTTGTCAGCAGCCAAAAGGCCCAATAGAACAACGTCTTGGGATAGCGGCTGTAGATGCGGAGGTATTCCTGGCGCTGGAGGACGATGTTCGTCGACGAAAGTCCCGTCGTGTCGAATTCGGCAATAGGGTGGAGGATGCGCCTGAAGGCTGCGTCCCCCCTCTCTTCCCATATCTTACGCATAAGGTCGTAGTCAGCGGCCAGCCGGAAGCGTGTGTCAAAACGGAAGCCCGTATTGCGGAAGAACGTCGCCTGGTGACAGCACGGCATGTGCCTCTTCAGGAACTCCGGCTCTCGGGCGTGTCTCAGTTTGCCGCCCTCATAGTGATCTCCATATATGACAACTTCGTCTCCAAGACTCACAACCGCCCCCCTGAAGTGCCCGATGGCACCCTCCGCCAGCACATCTCCCGCATTCAGGAAGAGGATCCACGCCCCGCTGCTGTGTGCCATGCCCTTGTTCATGGCGTCGTATATGCCTTCGTCCGGCTCGCTGATACCTATATTTATATATGGGGCATATTCTTGCAGCAGGGCCGCCGAGCCGTCTTCCGACCCTCCGTCCACCACAATATACTCCACCTCATCCGTCTTCTGGTCTATGACAGAACGGATGGTAGCCTCCAGCCCGGCTTGGTTGTTTTTGCAGATGGTGACGATGGATAGCAGTCCTTTCATGCTGCAAAGATACGTAAAATTACCTGATTTTGCAATCTCCACTTCGAAAAAACGTCTTTTTTGTGCCCTAAAATGCCAAAACTTACTCTTTTTTCAAAAATTCTCGTCAAAAAATTTGGTAGTTTAAAAACTTTCTCCTATCTTTGCACCCGCTTAACCGCAAAATTGACAAATTGGCGTTTAGCAAATAGTCAATTATATCCGCTTCAATTTAACGAAGTTGCCTTCAGCGACTTCGCAATTGGAAAACAAGCTCCAATAGCTCAGTTGGTTAGAGCACATGACTGTTAATCATGGGGTCGTTGGTTCAAGCCCATCTTGGAGCGCAAATTGGCAGGGTGAATACCAGAGTGGCCAAATGGGGCAGACTGTAAATCTGCTGTCTTACGACTTCGGTGGTTCGAATCCATCTTCACCCACAAACTTAGACTAAGGTCTTTGATTAAACAAAGTCTAAAGTCTCTGCGGAAATTTGACAAAGTTGCTTTCTGCGACTTCGAAATTTCCTCTAACGCGGAAATAGCTCAGTTGGTAGAGCACGACCTTGCCAAGGTCGGGGTCGCGGGTCCGAGTCCCGTTTTCCGCTCTTCAGAATGGTTTCCATTCTACAGGTTCTTTGAAAGATTGAGAAGTTTCAGGTTACTTGATGAAGTAAATCTTCACTTTCCATGTCAATGGAAAGTGTATATTTGACTCCGTAGCTCAGTTGGTAGAGCAACTGACTCTTAATCAGTGGGTCGAGGGTTCGAGCCCCTCCGGGGTCACTTGGGTGCGTTAGTTCAGCTGGTTAGAATACATGCCTGTCACGCATGGGGTCACGGGTCCGAGTCCCGTACGCACCGCTTGATATTTATCTATAGTCTTTAGTCTTTTTATCTAAAGTCTTTCGCGGAAATTTGACAAAGTTGCTTTCAGCGACTTCGAAATTTCCTCTAACGCGGAAATAGCTCAGTTGGTAGAGCACGACCTTGCCAAGGTCGGGGTCGCGGGTCCGAGTCCCGTTTTCCGCTCAAC
>Ga0326514_10000999_pt1 | contig 18650 bp, 17 predicted proteins | sample 3_2548_0518_D_FD_203653 | JGI IMG/M metagenome (GOLD analysis project Ga0326514, IMG submission 203653) | Bovine rumen microbial communities from UC Davis, California, United States - 3_2548_0518 | ecosystem: Host-associated > Mammals > Digestive system > Stomach > Rumen | place: USA... | reverse complement strand
CGTGACTTCGCACAAGTTCACGTGTGGTACGCTGGACGCCCGCTCTTTAAGGGCACGTTCTGCGACCACAGAGACTACGCCGGTGACATTGTGTACGGCGGTCAGGTGCTCAATGATCTTACCTTCGCCTGCTACAACAGGCTGTGTGACTGGGTGCTCAACCGTCGTGGGCGCATGACTGCCAGCGATTGGGAATCCGAGGGCGAGCAGATCGCCCGGGATTATAATCACGATTATGAGGAGGTGCGCGACTAACCGACTCCTCCTCAGCAACTGCGGCGCACGCAAGCCACGCACGTGCGCCGCTGACTCAACTGCGTGGCATAACTGAGAGGTGAACTATGAAGTTTTATAATCATTCAATCGTAACCATTTGTACTTTCCACGAGGACGGATCTGCCGTCAGTGGTCCTGCGGACGAGGAGTTTAGAGTCCGCTCCCTTGGACGGGGGCGTTGGCTCGTAGAGTGCGAGGACGGTTTCCATACCGTCATGCGCACTTCTTTCCTCCAGAAGTATTTCCGCCCTCATGTATATGAGGACGGCTACCACTCCAGTGGGGAGCCCATCTGCGCTTACGAGGAGGTGCAGATCCTCAAAGCGTAATCAGCCTGACTCAACCGTGGGCACGTGTGCTTCAGCCCCCGCACGTGCCCTTACAACTAGGGGCTTAAATGAGAGATGACTATGAAAGTAACTCTGTTGTCCGTCAAGGTGGGAGCGGCTTGGCCGTTCTATACCCTTACGGACGAAGACCGTGCCGCCCACTGGGACGGCGCGGTAAACGATGCCGGCACCAAAGGGGGACGCATTCCCCTCTGCTCGCCGGCACTGACAGGCAAGCCTGAGTCCGTTCGGGGAACAGTGCGCAAGCTCTTCGCCAGCGCCCTGCCGTGCCTCGTCCCCGGACTGTACATCGTACAGCCCGGCAAGGAGCAGGATGCTCAGAGTCTGATTCAGCAGGCTGAACAGCTCGTTCAGCAGGCTGATGCTGATATGGCGAGCCAGTGGAGTCAGGAATTTCCTGATTGGTGGGACAAGGCGAACAGCCTTGCCCGCCACGGCTGTCAGGCAAGGGGCTTCGACAAGCCCCAGCCTTACTGGGTGCGGCTCAAAGCTCACCTGTTCACAGCCGAGGGTTTGTCCGATGCTGAGTCCGAGGCGCTTGCCAAGGACGCCGAGCAGGAGACCCTCCAGCAGGAGAGCGAAGAGCTCGACCGTTGGACTCGTGTGTGGTCTGGCAAGAACGCCCTCACTGCCACGGCGTTCAGGGATCTGAAACAGATCCTCGACAAGGCAGGCAGTCCTGCGGCGGGTGCGCTTGTCGTACCCAACGGGAAGAAGGGCGCTGCCCTCGACCCGCAGGTCACGGCACAAACTCTGTCTGCTATCCGTGGGGCGCTGACCCACGATGAGTGGCAGATCCTCATGCCTGTGTTCGGGAAGCACTGCCCGACTCAGGCACAGCCTGAGCCGGAGCAGGACGAGCCGGAAGCACAGGCTGAACAGACTCAGCCCGAGACCTTGCACGATCTCCCCGAGGAGGTGACGGTCGATGTCGAAGAGACCGAGACCATGCCGCCGGCTGATGAAGCCGTGGCAAGTCTGACTCAGCCCGAGCCTCAGCCTGAGCCTGAGCCCGAGCCTGAGCCTGAGCAGGACGTTCAGTCCTGCATCGACGAGGACGGGGACTTCGTTCCCGACTGAGTCAGCGAGTAACTGAAAGAGTGGGCGTGCATGCTTCAGCCCCCGTGCACGCCGTCATAACTAGGGGCTTAAATGAAGAGAGATGATTAAATGGAAAAGGAAATTGAAATGGGCCAGTTCACTGCGCCCGTGTCTTCCAATGAGCTTAAGGACTTTGCGGGAGCTCAGCTCCTCGAGTCCATCAGCGTGGACGCCAGCGACTGGGACAATGATGTTGTCCGTCAGCAGATTATGGCGGCGCACAGCCGCCCCGTGGACTCCAACTACTCGTTCTCAAGACGGGTGGTTAGGATGATTGTGCTTGGTCTGAGCGTCGGCCAGCACATGCTCCTCACCGGTGCCCCCGGTGCTGGTAAGTCATCAGTCGTGTGGCAGATTGCCGCACGGACTGGCATCCCCGTCTTCGATGTGGGATGCAAGTTGACGACCGACCTTGAGGACTTGACCGGTGCTGACGTGCTGGCCAAGGGGTCAACCCAGTTCAGGGCAGGCCCGATCGCTCAGGCCGTCGAAGCCGTCCGTCACATCCACAGCAGTGGAGTCACCAAGGCGATACTCCTCATAGACGAAATCGATGCGGCGAACCCCGCCGTAATCGTCGGTCTCAATGGCATGCTCGACGGCGCACGTATCCAGTGCGCCGGCGAGATGCTTGACACCACAGGCATCACCGTGATTGCCACGGCGAATACTTGCGGTGCGGGTGACTCAACCGGTCACTGGTCATCGAGGCAGGCGCTTGATCCCAGTGTGCTGAACCGCATGGCATCGACCACGGTGCCGTACATCAGCCGTGAGGCTGAGGCCCGTGTGATTGGTCAGAGTTTCCCCAAGTTGATGGCGAAGTCCGGGGAAAAGATGTTGTGCGAGCAGTTAGCAGACGCCGCTGGCGATGTCCGTGATGCGTGGGATAGTGGCAAGATGGAGTCTGACCCCATCTCCACTAGGCAGTTGCTTAATCTCTGCCGGTTCATGACGAAAGTCCCCGGGTCTGAATGGCCTGAAATCGTTGAGGATTTCTTCGGGGCAGGGAGGCCCCGCAAGGACTTCCTCGTTATCCTCGGGGCGTTCAAGGGGGTACTGAATCCCTCGTCGAAGGCCTGCAAAGGTATGTCTGCCCTGTTTGACAGGGTGCAGGAGGAGGTAGAGAAAGAGGAGAATCGGTAACTGACAGACTCAACTAACTAACCATGGGCACGTGTGCTTCAGCCGTCCGCACGTGCCGTCATAACAGGCGGCTTAACTGTGAGAGATAAGATATGGCTAATTTGATGGGCGTATTTCTTGGCGTGCTCGCCAATCTCATTCAGATGGTCAATGCCCAGCTGGCACGTATGGGGAGCAATTCCCAGCTCCGTGTCATCAGGGCAGACAACCTGCCGAATGGGGCGGCGGCACTGTCCCACATGGACATGCGTGATCCGTGGATCAAGATTCCCTCGGACAGAGTCCTCAAACAGATGCCGGACGAGGTGCGCCGTAAGGTGTTAGCCCTCGTCCTGCATGAGTTGCTCCACATGCTGGAGACCTTGTGCACACCTGATGAAATGAAGCAGGTGATGAAGCTGGAGGAGTCCATCGGGCAGGAGACCGGCACGTCCGCGGACGCTGTGCACCAACTGCACAACGTCTTTGAGGACGGCAGGATAGAGCGCACCTCATACTCATGGAGGCCGGGCTTCGAGCTCGACTTCCATGACTTGGTATTCGGCTTCTGGCAGAAGGGGGACATGGTGTACCATGCCCTACCTGCCAAGAGCCCAACACCTGTACTCGACAGGCTCATGCTGTTCAGCCTGCTGTACATCAGGTGCAAGTTCCACAAGGTTGACGAAATGCGTCCGGACGTGTTCGCCGCACGTGCTGACTTGGTTCAGCTCACCAGCGAGTCAGCTGTTCAGCAGGTGGAGTCCATCATGGACACCGCTGTCATGACAGGCTCGTTCAACGACGGGAAGAACTTCGAGAATCAGAAACTTACACACGGGCTCGTTCGGCAGGCGATGCTTGCCGTCGGGCTCAAGGCTGACCCGAACCAGCAGTCCCAGCCCCAGTCTCAGAACCAGCAGTCGCAGGACAGCGACAGCCAGTCAGGAGACGGGCAGGGCGAGGGACAGGACAGCGACAGCCAGCAGTCTGAGTCTGACAGCCAGTCCCAGTCCAAGGGCAGTGAGTCCAAGGGCATGGGTAAGCCGTCTGATGAAGAACAGGACGACGCGGATCATCTCCGCTCGTCTGCGTCAGCCAAGGAGACTGACCTGTCCAAGAACGACAACCTTGGCCAGTCCTGTACTGAGTCCGCCAAGGACATGGCGCATGAGATGTCCAAGGCGCAGGCTCAGGCCATCGCTGACGAGCGTAAGAACGGTGGCATGGACAAGGCGGAAGCCGCCCGCATGCTCCGCATGCTGGGCAAAGTTATCCTGTCACCAGCCGCTGACTCCAATCTCATGGACGGCGTGGACTACGACACACCGCATGTCAGAGGTGCGCAGTCCTTCCGTGCCAAGCTGGTCGGAGACTGCCTGCGTAAGACAGTCTTTGAGAAGGGTGTGCTTGACCCGAGGCGCTTAACCAAGGCCTACACTGCCGGCATGCTCGGCAAGACTCAGGCGGACGTCTATAAAAAGTTCACGGTCAAACATGACCACGGACATGATGTGGACATCGTCATCGATGCGTCGGGTTCGATGACGGGGTCGTCGCAATACCTAGCGGCTAAGGCGGCATGGTCAGCATGGCATACAGTGTTCGGACTGCCGGACACTACGGTACGTGTTACCGAGTTCGGCGGCGGTTCGGACCACGATGTCAGGGAGCTGATACCAGTCCGCAGAAGCGCAAGCTTCAAGGAGATGTGCAGGAGGTACGAGATAATCGGCTCGACTCCTACGCATCTTGGCGTATTGGAGTCAGTCAGGAGTTTGCTGAGTCGTCCGGGCATGAACAAGCTGATGCTCGTGGTAACCGACGGGGCACCGGATGAGCTGGACTGGACACGTCAGTCATTGGTGTCGGCACGCAAGGCTGGCATCGAGGTGGTAACCATCTTCATTGGTGGTTGTGGATTTAACATTCCTCAGTTCAAGGATGTCTGCAAGTGCGTAGATGTCCCTGACCTTGAGGCACTGGAGCAGAAGATGCTGGAGGAGATAGCGAGAGTAATATAACAGGGTAGCACGTGCGCTTCAGCCCCCCGCACGTGCATGATATCAGGGGGCTCTTAACTGAGAGATGTAAAATGAATGAAACACAATTTGAGTCAGCACTGGACAGCGTGTTTGACTCAGCCACTAACGACCATTATTGGGCTGCGTTATTCTGCGAGGATGGTAAGTTCGTATCCACCATCTATTCTGAAGTAGTCAGGGCTTGCGCCAGACAGTGGGGTGGCAAGCACACAGACAAGTGGCAGGAGCTGAGCCTGTTTCTCCGCGAAATGTTCGTAGCGATGGGCGGGCTCGAGGAGAACTGCAACACAGCGGAGGACGGACTCAGGCTGATCCACAATGCCATGCGGTCGCCCGCCCTGTTCAAGTCCGTGCTTGGCAGTTGCAGTGTACTGCCTGCATTTGCAAACCTGATGTATTACGCCATGCGTATGAACAGGGATGGCATCAGGGTTATGCAGTTTCTGGACTGTGTTGACCACCCCACAGCAGACTGCGTATTGCGGTATTGGCAGGAGAACTTGGTTGAGAACCAGTTCGAGCTGGCCGCCGTGGTGACCAAGGCGGCGAAGGCTGACCCAGTCATGTACCCTATAAAGAGTACATGGAACGCAGGTGCCATATGGAATGAGCACTTCCATATGGACGACATGATCGTCAGGGCTGTGTTGCAGAAGGACGACTTCTATGTCGAGGACAACGGCAAGCTTCGCCCGTTCAGCGACACTGATCTTGATCCGTTCAGTATCAGTTACGGCGACGTGCCAACTGACCTGTACAAGACATGGTCTAACGCTGTCTGCACGTGGCAGATTGCATGCGAGCACGCATTAAAGTCACCTAGGTCTAATGCCAAGACCTATGAAGGTTATTGCCAGTCGCTGAATCACCGCCATGCGGACGTTCCATACGACGGGCTCTGCATGGAGATGTATAAGTTTGTAGAGTCTGTTGGAAGTATCTATCAGTGGTGGAAACACAGAGGAGACAATGATGTAAGTAATACTTCCAAGGGATTCGTGCTCGGCACGATGAGTGAGTCAGACCTCATGAGGTCATGGCTTGAGTAGTAATTAACTGTAAGGAGGGCGGGCGTGAGCCCGCTTATGAGAGATGGATAAAAATGAACTGGCTTATCAGCTGACTCATGTCAGCGACGAGGTCAAGTCGTGCAGCTGGCTGGAGTTTATCTTCGGCAAGAAGCACGACGATCTGAACAGGCCGTCTTACAAGGACGTACTTCACATCGCCACATTACAGTGGGGCGTCATGGACTATGCTGACCTGTGGGCCGCGTTCGGGTGTTTCTGTTATGCCGTGGCAACACTTGCCAAGGCTGACGAGATTAACTCATGGAAGGATGTAGGTGACGCACTCAGGTACATCAGGTTCATGATTACGCCGAACGAGCTTAACTGGTGCCCGTTGGAAGAGCTTATCTACAAGGACGTCGAGGTCCGCGAGCAGTTCGCGTGGTTCCTGTACAAGGCGGCAGGGCAGGGCAAGGACATGGCTAACCTGTACCGTTACATGTACCAGCTGGACTCCAACACTGCCACGCATGTGTATTCGTGCAGTGCTAGCTACATTTGGGACTCTCCGATGGAGCGGGAGAAGATCATGACAGAGTTCTGCCGGGTATTTAACCCGTATAAGTATCAAGTGAATGTAACGTACGGGTCATATACATCACATGTTGAGCCGTTGCTTGACAAGATACAGGCAGACTCATCATGGATCTATAACCGTGACGGTAAGGAATATGATTTCGAGTTAAGCCTTGGCATTGACCCGTGCGATATCCGCAAGGAGGATGTTCCGGAAGACCTGTTCGATGACTGGTTCATAGCAGTGGAACACTGGCGCTCGGCAGTGGACTGCATGCTGAGTCCGTCAGTATCCGGCGGGAAGTATGGCACGGGCGCCGTAGTTTACAGAGAGTTCTGCAAGCGTGCCTGCCCGATAGACGCCGACCGCATCAGCTTCTGTGCGCTGAAGTTTGCTGAGTCAGTCGAGCACATCTTCGACTGGTGGTATAGGCTGAACTGCAAGCCGCGGTGTGTTGAGCACGCCGGCGGGTTTGTGCTTGGCACGATGGAGGAGTCAGACCTTATGAGGTCTTGGCTTGAGTAACTGTAAGGGGCAGGCGTGAGCCTGCCTAGGAGTAAGAGAGATGACATATACAATATCAGCCTGTGACAAGGAACTGCGGTCGCGTGACACTGCGGCTGACCAGCTTGTGTCCAAGGACTACATGGAGTATGCGACAAACGGTAACCACAGTCTTATGTGGGACACCAGCTTCTTCTTTGACCTGTACTGGAAGAAGTACAATCAGACAGCGGACAGGCGGAAGACTTGGTGGAGTCTGTTTGCTCCGGTGGTTCGTAAGGTAGTTGAGTCAAGCACTGTTTCTCCCAAGCGTGTGGAGTACAACTCTATTGCTGACTACCTCAACACCTTTGAGCGCACCCTGATTCAGTCTTCCATGGACGTGCTGGTAACAGCTGAGTCTGCCATGTACGACCTGCTGTGGAACGCGTGCGGTGCTGACCCTGATGGAATGCCCATGCCGGGCACATCATGGCTGGCGTACATCGACTACATCAGGCCGGGGACTGCGGTGTATGTGATTGGGCATGCACGCCTGAAGTACCGCAAGCGGTTCATGGATCGGGGTATCGACTGCACGACAGCCGCGGACATGGCATGCAACTGTGTTATCAGTTACCTTATGGAGTCGGCTCTGTATGACCCGCACGTAGAGGTTGAGATAGACAGGAACACTGTCCGGCAGGAGGCGAATCAGATGTATCTGAGCAAGCTTCCGGGGCGTGCGTACTATCCTGATATGTTCGACCACAGCATCACGTTTGAGTCTGCTACCGGTGTCAGAAGCCCGCTGATGACTGAGCTTATACAGGACAATCAGGAACGGGCAATGCTACAGAAAGCGTGGGACGCTTGCCAGCCCTGTATTCTCAAAGTGTGCCAGCCGTATTCAGTTGTGATTACCCGTGGTATGGCGTTCGACGACTGGTACGAGGAACAGAAGTGGAGCGGCAAGCCTCTGGTAGATGCAGGGCTTGACCTGTACCATGTAATCCAGCAGGTATGCGGGATAGGTGCTATCCCTATGCAGGAGTCTGCCGGAGGGTTCGTGCTTGGCACGATGGGAGACGACAGCCTCATGAGGTCATGGCTTGAATAAGTCTTGACACTGAGGCATGTTAGTATTAAGATGGCCGTGCGGTGTGTGCCGCACGGTTTGTTAAATGAATGAGAGGTAAATATGAAACTTGTAAATCTGACTCCGCATGAGGTTGTGTTCTTCAGGCAGTCTGACTGCGTGAAGACTCCCCGTGGGTTTGTCCTTACTGCCAACGCCGACCCTGTGCTCAGGGTTCCTAGCACTGGGCTGGCCCGTGCTGACGCCGCCGAGCGTGAGCTTGGCTACGTCGAGTGCAACGGCGTGGTACTTCCGTGTGTCCGCAATGACTACGGAGATGTCATCGGCCTGCCTGAGAAGCCTGAGCCTGACACGCTGTACATCATCTCATCACTGACAGCACAGGCTGTCAAGAAGAATGAGTCCGTCAGCCGTGTGTGGCAGGATCATCTGAGACTGGTGGCACGCACTGTGCGTGACGGCAAGGGCATCATCATCGGGTGCTGTGGACTTGCGGAAGTTTGTTAGTGTAATGTGTGGAGATAACTGTATGGATATTATTAAGTTTATGGTAATTCGTGTGTGCCTCGTCATGGGTCTGATTGGACTCGTCTGGCTGGGAGAGGAAGAGTATGACAGGCTGAACGAGAAGCCTGTCGTGTGGATGGGAGTAGTTACTGGCGAGCCGCAGGGCATCGCATGGCCTGACGGCTCATGGACTGACTGCACCAAGGTCAGCCCGTGCGGACTGCCCGAGGACTACACGGTTGACTCCATGCTGGAGGACCAGTATGCGAGGTAAGCCTGTGGTAATCGACGGGGTTGAGTACCCCAGTTACAGTGCCGCTGGCAGGGCCCTTGGCAGGGCCCCTTACTCGGTTCAGTATATGGTCGAGCATGGCAGGCACACGGCAAGGGGCAAGGGCTCACGTTGGGCTCAGCCAGTCGTCATTGATGAGAAAGAGTTCTGGAACATCACGGACATATCCAAGTACTGTGGCTGTTCATGGTACAAGGCGAGCCTGATAGCCCATGAATATTTCGCAAAAATTTCCTAAAAATTTTTTGCGGGAAAAGCTTGACATGTAGGTTATGTCAAGCTTATACTACCCCTAGGGGTAACTGAGACAGCCCCTAGGGGTAACTGAAAGAGAGGTGAATAATGAATACTGAATTGGTTGCCAAGCTGGTTGAACTGCGCAAGTATAAGGCGCATTACAACGCCCAGCTGGATCGTATTAAGGAAGCAGAGAAGAAGCTGACCTCGGAGATTATCTCTGAGATGCAGGCCAGCAAGGTTGACGCTGTGCGCTCTTCGGGGTACACTGTGTCGGCTACCTCGCAGGATCGTTTCGAGGTAGCAGACCAGTCCAAGTTTCTGAGTGTCGTGCTCAGGGATCTGAACACCGCGCAGGACAAAGGTCAGGACTTGGGGACTGCCTGCCTTCTTCAGAAGACTCCTGCCAAGCTCCTGCTCAAGGACTTAATTGAACAGGAACTTGAGTCCAATGATGTCAGTGCCGAGAATCATGACACTGAGTTTGTCAAGAAAGCAGAGGAGTGGGGGCTTAAGTATGTAGTAACCCCCGCGCTGTCTGTACGTAAGTCAAAGTAAATGAGAGGTAAATAATATGGGGATGGAATTAACCGCACTCAATCAGGAGCTGATGGTTCAGCTCAAGGGAATGTTCGCCGATGACCTGAGCACCGGCGGCTTCATGTCAGTCTCGACTGCACGCATGCAGTTCGGACTCCGCACTGGCGGCGACCCTGTCCAGCTCGGTACTGAGATGGACATCATCGTTGCCGCTGAGGACAACGAGGATCACTGTGTCTACTACGCCAACAGCTACGACGGTACTGCTGTCGCTCCTGACGCTGTGTGGTACAGGAGTCAGAAAGCTCCTGCCATCGTACCGCAGAGCAAGCTGGTCAAGGACTCAGCCGGACGTTATGGCTATGCGGTCAAGCGCCGCGTCGTCTGCCTTGTATTCGTCAACGGCAAGCTGAACCCCAGCCCTGTCGTTTTCGATATCTCAGGGCAGTCGCTGTACAAGAACGCTCCGAACGGGGCGCAGTTCCTCAGCTACACCCAGTATCGCAAGATGCTGGCCAGCATGCACGCGCTTCCTGTGCAGGTGGTAACGCACTGCACGTTTGACCCGACTGCCAGCGTGTCAGTCATCAGGTTCAGCGGCTCACGTCCTGCTACGGCTGATGAAATTAAGGCTGTCATGAGTCAGATGGATCAGGTCAGGGAGCTGGTGCATGTGCAGACCAAGGGCGACCAGCCCGAGGGGTTCAAGGCAGACCCTGAGCCTGCGCCCCAGCCGACAGCTGTGCCGTTCGACGCGAACCAGCTGACTCCTGTACCCAATCCGGAAGCCAAGCCTGCGGCAGATACCAAGGAGCCGCCGATGGATTTGTCAGACAGCGGGCTTGACAGCCTGCTCGGTGACATCTGAGGTACTGGGAATTAACTGAGAGGGGGCGGCCTGATGGCCGCCTTTATTATGAATAAGATAGAGAGAATTAAACAGCTCGTTGACTTTAAGGTCGAGGGCAAATACGAGCCGATGGAGCATCAGTGGCAGTCAGGCGTGTTCATGGCTGAGCACAAGCGGTGCTTTAACTTATCAACCATGCGTACTGGCAAGACTGGTTCGACTCTGCTGGCGTATGACTTGCTCAGGCGCACGAACCGCGCGCGTCGCATGCTGATACTGGCTCCGCTGTCCACGCTCCGTGCTGTATGGTATGAGTCAGTACTGAACTCACTGAACGTATCTGCCCTTCTGCTCGTGGGTACAACCACGCGTATGGTCAACGCCATAGCCGCAGGTCCTGATGTTATCGTGGCCAACTACGAGAAGCTGAATAAGTATTATGACGACCTGCTTAGCTGGCACCCTGATGTTGTCTGCATAGACGAGTGCACTGCTTATGCCAACGCCAGCACTCAGCGAAGCAAGCGTATCTTCCACTTCCTCCGTTACCTGCCTGATATCCGTGTGTGGGGTCTGACAGGAACTCCGGGGCATGACCCTATAAAAATCTTCGGCATGGTGCATGTGGTGAACCCTGAGGCTCTTGGCAATATCAAGTCCGTGTACCAGTGGCGTGAGCTGACTCAGTACAAGGCTAACATGTACGAGTGGCGCAACCGTCCCGAGGCAGAGAAGCTCATGCAGAAAGTCCTCCAGCCCGCTATCAGGTTTGATGCCCATGACGTTCTTGACCTGCCCAAGGTAACGACTGAGGCGCAGTATGCCGAGCCCACGGTTGAGATTAAGAAGGCAGTCAAGGCATTGCAGGACTGCATGATGGCTGAGTTCCGTGGTGAGACCATTACAGTACAGCAACAGTCTGCCTGTGTCGGCAGATGCCTTCAGCTCCTGTGCGGCTGTGTCCGTGCTGAGTCAGGCGGCGATGTGCATACGCTGACTGACCTGCCGAGAGACCAGCTGATGCTGGACTTAATAAATTCTACTGACCGCAAGACTGTGATCTTCTCGCCGTTCCTTGCGAGATGTCATGCCCTCACGGACTGGCTGAACAGCAAAGGTGTGTCCTGTGAGTCTGTAACAGGAGAGACATCGGAGGTAAAACGTGCTAAGATATTCACTGCGTTTCTCAATGAAGCGTCGCCGCGTGTGCTGGTTTGCCACCCACGGACAACGGCATTCGGCGTAGAGCTGTCATCGGCAGACCTTATGATCTTCGACGGCGTATGTTTATCAGGGGATTTTGTATACGGGCAGGCGCTGGCAAGACTCAGCTCGGCCAAGCAGACCTCAGACCACATTCACGTGGTCCATGTGTTCTCATCACAGCTTGAGCTTAAGATGATACGGGCACTGAGGGACGGGCAGAAGATGAACGCTGTTATTGCTGACGCTTTCACACAGGCAACAAAGGAGAGTATCTTATGAGTGAGAATGAAAAAGCCCCGATGGAGAACGGGGCAAAAGAGAATCATGGAATTAGTAACAGCACAGGTATGTTAGCAATACCTGAGTCTGATGTCAAGTCTTTTCTTGAAAGTATTCTCGCCGCTGGTAATCATGCCCTCGTAACCAAGCAGGGCAACGGTGTTCGTCAGGCATGGGGGCAGACTCCTGACGACCTGATTAAGCTCATTAACCTGAGCACTGACTGCTGGTTCAGCCCTGCTGGGTTCAGCTCCCAGTCCCGTAAGGCAAAGGACTGCACCGGAGCGGCGGCGCTGTGGCTGGACATTGACATCGGGGCACAGCATGCCAAGGCTGACTACCCTGATGCCAAATCGTTTGCCGCTGACTTCAAGAATTTCATGGCAGGCACCGGCCTGCCTGTCCCTTGGATAGTGAGTACCGGCCATGGAGTCCATCTGTACTGGCCGCTCGGCGCGACTGTCCAGCCTGACAAGTGGTCAAGGCTCATGGCAAGGCTGTTCGCCGCGTGCAACAAGCATGGGCTGAAGTACGACCATGCCGCCACCGACATCTCACGTATTCTCAGAGTGCCGGGGACATACAATTATAAGGACACTCCTGTGCCTGTGGTTATTCTCAGGCAGGGGGAGACAGACCTGCGCACGCTGGTAACAGTACTGAAGCACTACGAGCCTGTGAAGCAGACAGCAGTCAGGCAGGAGGACTCCACCCGTGAGCTTCGTGAGGTCGCTCCGATTGTCAACGGCTGTGAGCAGATACGCACCTGCGGTGCGGCTGATTACGAGACTTGGCGCAACGCCGCCCGCTGTCTCACGTTCTGCAAGGACGGGTTCGAGACATTCCATCAGCTGTCCGAGGGCGATGACCGCTACACTCCGGACAAGTGCAGTGAGACTTGGGACAACATCGAGAAGGACAAGTATCCTCCTGTCCGGTGCGCTACATTCGAGAAGGCGCACCCTGAGGTCTGCGCCCGCTGTCCTGCGCATGGCAGGGTAACGACTCCTGTCATGCTGGGGAAGAAGCTGGCTGTCAAGGTGGACAGCACGCCTGTGGATAATATCCGTGGTGTCCCGTTTGAGTCCGGAGGTTTCAGCGTCGTACCGCATGAGGGCATCAAGTGGACGTTTACCAACAAAGACGGGGCTGACATTACTCTGACCATCGCTCCGTTTGAGTTCTATATCATGGAGCTGGTCATTGACAACCGTATGCTCACTCCGCTCCGTACTTACAAGGCACGTGTGGTATTCCCTGATGATTCGTACAGGGACTTTGACTTGGTTGTTGATGAGATATACGCGTCAGGTCTCGCTCCTATCCGTATACTGACTCAGTATGGCATAGCCCCTGAGCCCCGTTTCGAGAAACCGATGGTGGAGTTTATGAGAACCTATATAGCCAAAGTACAGAATGATTTAACCCCGTCGTTTGTCCGTGACCGCTACGGCTGGTATGAAGTACAGGACATGAGCGGTGAGCATCACAGCGAGTTTGTCGTCGGGGCACAGACTTATACGTCTGGAGGAGTCAAAGTAACCTATCTCGACTCACGTGCTCAGGCTATGGCTGAACACAAGATGACTGTCTCCGGTACGCTTGATGACTGGAAAAAGATACCCCAGCTGTACCGCGAGCTGGATCAGAAATCCGCCCAGCTTTTGATGTGTGCTACGTTTGGCTCAGTGTTTATGCCATGGGGTATTGGCACAGCGACTAACGTAATGTATAACTTCTATGATACCGTTGGCGGCAAGGGAAAGTCGAGTCTGCTTGCCGCTCTCGCCAGCGTATGGGGAGACCCTGCCAGCCTGCCGCTTGGTCGGACTGACACTATCGCCGCCAAGTACCAGCAGTATTCTGTCTATCATAACCTGCCGATACTCATTGATGAGATCACTGGCATGCGTGTTGAGGATATGGCCAACATGCTGTATGACCTCGTGAACGGGCGTGAGAAGAACCGTTCCAACAGGTCAGGCACTGAGCTTCAGCGCGGCGGCTCATGGCAGACCATCACAGTTTCGACCTCCAACCAGTCCATCTACGAGATGCTGAAGACATTCAGGGAGCAGACTCTTGCCACATCGATGCGTGTCATCGAGATGCGGTGCGACTTCAAGGACTACACCGGAGATATCGAAGTAACACGTAAGATTGACTCAGTAATGACAGCAGTGCACAGCAACTATGGCATAGCAGGCAGGGAGTTTATCCAGCAGGTACTGGCTGATATAGGCAATATCAAGACTGAGGTTCTTGGTTCTGTGGCTGGGTTTTCTGACAAGTACCGGCAGAACAATGACGAGAGATTCTGGATCACCGGTCTCGGTGTTGCTCTTGCCGCAGGTCGCATCGCTGTCCGTATGGGTTTGCTGGACTACGATATTGACGCGCTGGAGAAATGGATTGGTGAAGTTCTTTTGCCGGATATGCGCGCCAGCGTGAAAGACTCAAGGCAGAGCCCTGTCTCTATCATGGCTGATTTTATCACGGACAGCATCAATAACACGCTGACTGTTCAGGCGCATAATCGTCAGGGCAAGGAGCCGCCTGTCGGTATGCCTGATCCCTATGTTGCCATTGAGCCGCGTGGTTCGTTACAGATCCGCCGTGAGCTGGACTCTAACACCGTCATCTTTAAGAAGACCGCATTGGCGCGCTGGGCTGAAGAGCATGGCATTTCCGCGGCTACCCTGCTTGATGATCTCAAGCAGTATCCGAACGCCAGCATTACAGATGTCCGTCAGGACTTGGGACAGGGAGTACTCAGGTATTCATCGGCACGCCAGCGTTGTATTGCTGTTCAGTTGGACGACCTGTCAGTAAGGCTTCCGACTGTTAACGAGCAGAAATACCAGCAGGCTGAGCCTGACATGGCAGAGGGTGAAGGCGAGGGTGAGTGCCCGTTCTAGGAGGAATCATTATGGGGACAAAAGAAATCAAGGAAGCGGACGTAAAGTCCTTCGCCCGCAAGATGTTTAAGGACAGGGGCTACTATCATTTCCCTGTCAATCAGGGCATGTTCAGCCGTGCCGGTATACCGGACGACTGCCTGTGTGTCGGCGGCTGGTTCGTGGCGGTGGAGTTCAAGAGCGAGCTCCGCTGGGGCAACAAGGCTACGCTCCCCCGCCCGACTCAGGTGCTGGAGATGAATAAGATTTGGGCGGCGGGGGGAGCCGCTTTTGTCGTAGACCGTTACAGGCTTGTCGCCCTGATGGGCGCGCTGAGCGACCCGTGGCTGTTCAGGTCGTGGCATCGGGCGTTCCGTGAGATTGATCCCCAGCGCTGGGACTATAACCCGCTGGACAGGCCGGACGACTGGGACCGTGCCATGATCGATATACTTTACCCTCCTGTGTTCCGTGATACTGACTCATATGTAAGGCGCTACAACGCTGAGAAGTGGGAGTGCCCGGACTACAACAGAGGCCTGCCTGTCAACAAGAACAAGATACTTGGAGTCCGTCAGTACGATATCAAGTGGAAATGTTGACACCTACCTAGTGTCAAGCTATAATACCAGTACACAATTAGTGGGGACTAATATGACTGATAAGATACCGACCTTCGAGGAGCTTAAGATCTCCCCGTCCATGCTCAAGAGTGTGGCGGAGTGCCCGCTCAAGTTCTGGCAGAGCTACATCACCAAGACCCTGCCGTATGTGGAGTCCGCTCAGAAAGCGCGCGGAACCAAGCTCCACAAGTTCATGGAGGACTCCATTGACTCCGGCGTGTTCCAGTATGACCCTGACGACAAGAGCTGTGCCAGTGCCGAGAAGTTCTTTGCGTTCGTCAACTCAAAGAAGCAGAAGGGCTGGAAGGTCAAGACCGAGGTGTGCTGTGGCGTTGACATGGATAATGTGCCTGTTGAGTATGCCAAGGCTAACCTGCGGTGCAAGATTGACTGCCTTATGGTTGCCCCCAACGGGCACGTTCTCATACTCGACTGGAAGACAGGAAAGAAATACAGTGTCGACACCCTCCAGCTTCAGGTCAATGCCATGTGCATCTATCGCAAGCTCCGTCCTGACCACATGGTAGCGGCGTTCTGCTACCTTGACTCAGACGACCTCACCCGTGTCGACGTGCCGGTCGGCGCTGTGCCGAGCATTAACGAGTGTCTGCGCATGGAGCCTGTGTGCATAGCCGAGTCCAGCTACATCGATACCATCATGGCACTGCGTACCCTGTACCGCACCATGAAGACTCAGAAGCCTGAGCCGAAGAAGAACCGGTTCTGCGACTGGTGCAATGTGCCGGACTGCCCATGCCATAAAATACTTTCATTAGACTAGCTATTATTGTGGGGACAACTATGGCTAAGAAATTAGTAACGCTTGACTTCGAGACCTTTTGGGACTCCAAGGACAAGTACACCCTCACCAAGATGGGGGCAATAAATTACATACGCGACGCCCGTTTCGAACCGATGTGTGTCGCTGTCGGAGTCAACCGCGACCCTGTTATCGTGGTAGAGGGTGCTGAGATGAAGGACTATCTTGAGTCCCTGCATCTCGATGAGGAGGGTACTGTAACCGTCGGGCACAACATCGCAGGCTTCGACGGGCTAATCCTCTCTGAGTACTACGGTATTCGCCCGTGGCGCATACTGGATACCATTCCGCTGATGTGCTATCTCGGTCTGTCCAGCATTATCTCCTGCTCGCACAAGGCGCTGACCGGACTCCTCGGGCACGGCATCAAGGAGGCCGGTACTGTGCTGTCTGACGGCAAGCACCGTGGGGACTTCACTGACTCCGAGTGGGAGTGGTTCAAGAAGTACTGCTGGAACGACTGCAACCAGTGCCGCCTGAATTTTATATCCATGATAACTGCCGCCAAGCAGTACGCCAATAAGGAGAACCTGACTGATGCGCTCGATCTCATCGACATCACCGCTCGTATGGCAACGGAGCCGGCGTTTGTGCCCTCTAAGCAGGCACTTACAGATTATGTCGGGACGCTTGAGGAGGGGACACAGGCGTGGCTGGAGAAGCTCCGTGCCGCTCTGTTCTTCGACTTCAAGACGACCGATGACATGCTTAAGGCCATACGCTCACGCACGGAGTTCCCCAAGCTCCTCATGAGCCTTGGAGTCCACTGCCCGATGAAGCACAGCGAGAAGCAGGGCAAGGACATTCCAGCCATCAGCAAGACCGATCTCGCATTCACTGCCCTGCTGAAGCACCCTGACGAGCGTGTCAGACTCCTTGTCAAGGCACGTCTCGAGCAGAACTCCAGCATTCAGAAGAGCCGTGCTGAGAACCTGCTGAAAGCCGGCGGCGACCTGCCTGTGCCTATCTCGTTGCAGGCGTTCAAGGCGCACACCGGACGGTACACCGCCGGTACTCAGGAGGGTTCTGACGGACTCAACTTTCAGAACATGAGCAAGCGCGACCCCAGCCAGCTTGCTATCCGTAAAGCTATCCGTGTGCCGGACGGGTACACTGTCCTCGCCTGTGACTCCAGCCAGATTGAAGCCCGTATGCTGGCGTGGGTCGCCGGACAGGACGACCTTGTTGAGCAGTTCCGTGAGGGCAGAGACCCTTACGCTGAGCTGGCAAGCAAGATCTTCAATCAGCCCGCTGATGTGATACACAAGAAGGCAAAGGATAGTAACGATCCTGAGCATAACAAATACAAGTCCTACCGCAACACCGGCAAGACCGGAGTCCTCTCGGCAGGCTATGGCGTAGGGGCGAAGAAGTTCTCGGACACCCTGCTCCGTCAGGGCATTCAGCTTGACCCCGACTTGCAGAAGCATGAGGCTATGGCGTTCAACGCCCACAGAGTCTACCGCTCTGTCAACTGGGCGATCGTTAAGTTTTGGGATACCTGCTCCCGTGTGCTGTCAGTACTTGCCGGCTGGTACGCGTCAGGCAAACACCACTGGTGCTTGCGGTTCGGGCGTGATGGCATGCTCATCGCCATGATGGATAAGATCCCCTGCACTGAGCAGTGGGAGCCGTGCATCCTCCTGCCTAACGGCTTCCGCATGTGGTATCCCAACCTGCGTGTAACAGATGACGGGTTGGTCTATGACCGTGTTATCCACGGCAAGGCTACGCCGACCCGTATCTACGGCGGACTCCTCACGGAGAACATCTGTCAGGCGCTGGCGTTCGACATGCTGTACTGGCAGGCAGTGCGTATCCACCGCCACGGCATCGAGATTAAGGCGAACATTCACGACTGCTGGATTGCCGTAGTCCCTGATGACCGTGCTGAAGCGGACGCCAAGACTATGGAGTCCGTCATGCGCACCATACCGGACTGGCTCGCAGGCTTCCCCGTTGACTGCGAGTGTGAGTCAGGACATGACTTTACCATAGCCTGAGAAGCGGACTACGATATGTACCCGAAAACGGCTTTTCGGGTACACGTTCCTACGATATGTACCCGAAAACGGCTTTTCGGGTACATATGGCTATCGCTGAACTGACTCTAGCTCTAGCCTGACAGCTCTAGCTGGAAGGCTTTAGCTGTGGTACAATACATACCGGAGGGGACGCATTTCGTTATTTATACTAGGTGCACAGAATGTACGATAAGATTAGTGAGTGGCTGTCCCTCCATCCTTTATTCTCAGGAGGCTTTATCAGCTTCCTGTTAGCCGTTCTCAGGCTGTTCCGTGAGCGCCGCAGTTTCCCTGCGGCGCTTTTTGAAG
>Ga0326514_10000997_pt1 | contig 18652 bp, 18 predicted proteins | sample 3_2548_0518_D_FD_203653 | JGI IMG/M metagenome (GOLD analysis project Ga0326514, IMG submission 203653) | Bovine rumen microbial communities from UC Davis, California, United States - 3_2548_0518 | ecosystem: Host-associated > Mammals > Digestive system > Stomach > Rumen | place: USA... | reverse complement strand
ACTGGCGCTTCCGGTTGTCGGGCAGCTGTGTGAACGCCGCGCTCAGAATCTCGTCGATCTCGGATGCGGTGAAGGTCTTCGCCCATAGTCCGTTGATCTCGACCTCTTCTGTGCGCTCCCCGCCGTATTCGATCGCCTGATTCGGGAACGTCGCCTCAAGCTCGAAGCAGTCCTGACACAGCCCACCGAAGCGGTATTCGTACTCGGAGGAGAACGCCTTGCCGCACTCGTCACAGATGACGACCTCGTCGAAATTCTCTTTGCCGCAATTCGGACAGCTCATGTCGTCCTCGGCCTCTGACAGTGTGTAAATCTCGCCGCACACGTTGCAGCGGTAAATCGGGTTTTCTTTGTAGCTCATGTGTATTTCCTTTCTTGAATGTTGTTGATTTGTTATCTTGTCAAGGTAATTCTTTCGCAAAAAAAATCTCCGCCGGTTTCTTGATTTTGAGGTATTTAATCAGGGCTGCTGCCTCTTTAACCGTAAAATCGCCGGTTCTCATCTTTCTGTAGAACGTCTCAGGCCAAATCCCTATTGCTTTTGCGACATCTTGCTTCGTCAAACCGTTTCTGACGATTTCCGCATGGAGCGCATTGACATCTACCATTCCGTTGCCCTCCTATCTTCTTAAGATAATTCCATTATATCAGATAAATTTATCTTGTCAAGATATTTCCCTATTGCTTTTTCAGATAATTTGGTCTATAATTGTAAACAAATAATGAACGGAGGCAAGCACCATGACTGTCGGCGATAGAATAAAATATTACCGCGAGCGATCGGGCCTAACACAGCAGGAGCTTGCGGACATGGTAGGGGTAAAGTTCCCTGCTATTTCAAAGTATGAGCTTGGAACGGTTGATAATTTGCCGCTGAAGAAAATAGAGGCGCTTGCAAATGCGCTCGGCGTGACAGGAGGCGTGCTGCTCGGTTGGGAAGAGGAACCGAAAGAGGAACAGGACGATGACCGTCAGAAGCTGCATCGGCTGATTGACACAGCCTCCGACGATCAGCTAAAGATCATCGAGCTGCTTCTGTCTCTGCCGACGGAACAGATTGAGGCGCTTGCCGCATTGCTTCGAGCAAAGCGATGATCGCGCGTATTTTCCGGGTGTCTGCCGCATCGACGGCGGCGTGCAGGAGGTTTCTGTCTAACGTGTACATCATTCTTTCGTGATCTCCTTTGATTTTCGTGACAATATTTTATCATAAAGCAAGAATAATGCAATACAATAAACGGGACAGCGAATAGTTCCTTTTCGGAGGAGGAGCACAAGATATGGGGAAAGTCAAAAGCCGAGGCAACGGCACCGGAACAGTATACAAGCGCGGCGACCGCGGGACATACGTTGCCGAAGTAAGGGCGTATCTTCCGGGAGAGGTTCGACGCATCCGCAAGACGTTTGCGAAGAAGAAAGACGCGGTAAACGCTTTGCCCGATCTTTTGAAGCAACTGGAGCAGAAGACCGATCCGAAGGCGCCGAAGGTCATCAGCTTCGCCGACCTCAAGGATAAGCTGTTCGCGACCCAATGGTACAAGCAACTGTCGCCCGACAAGCAGAAGGCCTATCGGATCGCGTATAACAAATGCGCTCCCCTTCACGCGCTCTCAGACGTCCGTTTTGCGTCTTATGAAATGCAGGCAGAAATCATATCGGGGCTGACGTATTATCCCGCCCGTGACGTTCGTACGCTGTTGAACAAGGCGTGGGAGCTTGCAATGCGGATGAACTGTCTCGAAAAGAACTATGCACCGCTTTTAGAGCTTCCGCCGATACCGCAGGCGAAGAAGACCGCGTTCTCCGAGGAGCAGGTGAAGAAGATTCAGAAGGTGAACGATCCGTTCCGGGACTATATGCTGCTCATGATCTACATGGGGCTTCGCCCGGTGGAGCTTCGCGGGCTGACGGTGGAGGACGTCCACCTTGACGAGCACTATACCGACGGCGGGCGAAAGACGGCGAAGGGCGTACCGATCGCGATCTTCGACGAGGCCGAGCCGATCCTACGGAAGATGTGCGAAGAGACGAAGACCGGGAAGCTGTGCAAGCTGTCGAACGACGACTTCTATGCCGCGTTCTATCACTGCTTGGCGGCTGCCGGTGTGCAGGCGGAGGACGATCACACGCTGACGCCGTACACCTGCCGCCACACGTTCGTTACCCGGCTGACGAAAGCGGGCGTGCCGCAGCCGATGATCCAAAAGGCAGCGCGGCATACGTCCTACAAAACGACGCAAGGCTATACGCATCTTGATATATCGGACGTTTTGAAAGCAGTAAACGGCGATCCTATTGCCCACCAATTGCCCACCAAAGTTTGATTTTGCCCTATTTTACTGGGTTTCTATACCCCTGCTAAGGGAGTAGACTGGGTTGACCGGTGCGAGAGTTCGAATCTCTCCTTCCGCGCCACAGATAACGAAAAAAGCCCGAATTTAGGGCTTTTTTCTTACTTTTTCAAAGTCTTCCGATAACGCTTTTACCCTTTGTGATTCCATTTGTCGTCCTGTAGAATCTTGCAAAATCTCCTCCTATTGCCCACCGTATTGCCCACCAGCTATTGCCCACCACCACTATTGCCCACCAGTCCGATGATCGCCCGGAATGATGTAGGGAGTAGATGGGGAGTACCAAAAAAGAGCAGCTTATTTGCTGCTCTCCATGTCCTTCCGGATCAGGCCTTTTATATAGCCTTGGATGCTTGGCTGCTGCCGCCGGGCTGATCTTTGGCATAACGAGAACATTATTATATAGGCGAGTGCGGACAAGCTGTCCGAGATAATGGACTTAAAAAGATTTTACAAAGGCTGAAAACGCCCACTGTGTCTACGTTTCAAGGAGTTATCCACATATTATGAACGAAATGTAAACAAAAAAATCTAAGACACTATTGCAAAAAAGACGTGCTATAATGGCAGTGTCGAAGAAGAGCAACAAAGCCTTCCTCCCAATTCCCGGTATAAATAATCTATACCTTGTTTCTCAAGTATCTACCCCAACAAACTCAGATCACGAGAAGATAAAAACAAACTAACGCTATAAGACGAGCAGAATATTCTACCCGTCTTTTTCTCTGTGAAGAGATAATATAAATTCAACCCGTAAGGAGGTGATAGAATGATTACAAGACCCTGTAAATTACAAGACCCTGAAAAGGTACAAGCTATTGTAGATGCTTATTTTACGGATAGAGAGAAAGAGCAGGAAGTAAGACCATTGAAGAATGGTGATAAGAAAGTATATCGTAAGCCTCCTTCTATATGGTCTCTGAGTAAGAAGCTTGGTATAACTGATGATTCTTTTCGTGAGTATATCAGCGAAGAAGCAGAAAGTAACGAAGCATATAACAAACAGATAATCTCCATCTTACGTGACGCGAAGCAAAGAATCATAGATGAACTCTATGAAGGTGTTGCATGTGGTTACTGGACGGAAAAGATTATCCTTGCACAGTTACAAAAGTTCGGTGTAATTGGTGATACTGAAGCTGATACCACAGTTAAAATCATTATGCAAGGTGATCCAAACTGGTCTAAATAACCCGATAAGCATACAGTTTATGCAGGGTATACAGCAATATACATAGGGTTTGTATATAAAATATTCATTACTCTTCGTTAAATTACTGTTTAGCGAATAGTTTATTTCTATTTCAAACTCCTGTATATTGTTTCAAACTCCTGTTTATTGGCAATGCTGTATAGTTCGATATGGGGGGGTCGAAATCTGATGGAAACACGGAAATGACGAAAAAAAGGCAGAGTGGTACCATCGGGACTCCGAAAAAAACTATTAAAGCACCTACGCATAATTTCCACGACGGGGAATATCACTGACGCATCATTTCTCAGCTTGAGAAGATCACTTAACACAACACAACGACAACGATAGCATTTACGCAAGTAAGTGCAATTTATTTTATTACACGGAGGTAACACATTATGGCAACCATTGACCCATGGACACAGTCGCTGATAGAGAATGGAGACATGATTAAAGCAAACGTGTCCAGCGGTTTGGACAGAGGAGACATTCTTTTTGTCGAAACAGATAGAAACGGGGCACTCAAAACGACATGGAAAGAGATTATGCGCTCCATGATTGCCGGTAAGCTGGTTGTTGTCCGGTGGATGAACTTTGCTGACGCAACTGCCTCAGTCGCTTTTGATGTTCTGGCAGAGGCTGGATACTCGGAAAAAGGCGGCTGGTATGCTCGCAGCATTACAGATGCGTTGTATTTCGCAGCCAGTGCTGACGACGTACTTATCAGGGACTGATCCACGCGGAATCCCGGTTTTAACAACTCTTCTCCTTCGGCTTTATTCTTTTCACCGAGGGAGATGGCAAAGGGCGCAGGTTTTCAATGCACCGCATGGCTTCCTCCTTCCTGCGCCCTTTGTTTGTGAATTGAGGTGAGTATATGGCAGTCAAGAAACAGCTTGTGCTGAAAGGCATGCCGAATCCGAAGCAAGAAGAATTCTTCCTTGCGACGGCGCGGCATATCGCTTACGGCGGAGCAAGAGGCGGCGGCAAATCTTGGGCCATGCGGCGAAAGTTTGTTCTGCTTGCCTTGAACTATGCGGGCTTGAAGCTGCTGCTTCTGCGGCGAACGTTCCCTGAACTGGAAGCAAACCACATTATGCCGCTACGCGGAGAACTGGACGGCTTCGCCAAGTACAGCGCGGAAAAGCGTATGTTCACATTTCCGAACGGCTCTATTATCAAGCTCGGCTACTGCGACACCGAAGCGGACGTGTACCAGTACCAAGGGCAAGAATATGACGTAATCGGTTTCGAGGAAGCGACACAGTTTACGCCGTTTCAGATGCAGTACATCAGCACGTCCAACCGTACGACGCGGACGGACTTCTCACCGAGAATCTACTACACCTGCAACCCGGGCGGCGTCGGTCACGACTATATCAAGCGTCTGTTCATCGACCGCAACTTCACCGAGGAAGAAGACCCTGACGATTACGTGTTTATTCCGGCAAAGGTGCAGGACAACACCGTCCTTATGGAAGCCGACCCGAACTACGTCAAGTCGCTGCGGTCTTTGCCCGAACATCTGCGCAAGGCGTATTTGGATGGCGATTGGGACGTTGTCGAGGGGCAGTATTTTTCCGAGTTTCAGCGAAGCGTTCACGTCATCGAGCCGTTCACGATCCCGTCGAACTGGCGAAGGTTTCGGTCTATGGACTGGGGCTATAATGATCCGTGCTGTGTGCTTTGGTTCGCTGTCGCTCCCGATCATCACATCTACGTGTACCGCGAGTATTATCAAAGGCAGACGCTTGCAAGAGATGTCGCCGCCGAGATATTGGAGATGTCGGCGTTCGAGCAGATCGATTACACCGTCGCTTCCCCGGACGCATGGCAGCTGCGCGGCATGAAAGACGCGATGCAGGGCGAAAGCATTGCAGACACGTTTCTGTACAACGGCGTGCCGCTTATCCCGGCGGACAACAACCGTCTGTCGGGTTGGCAGCGTGTTCGTGAAAACCTTGCGCTTGCGCCTGACGGCAAGCCGTATGTGCAGATTTTCAACACCTGTTACAACCTTATCCGCACCTTGCCGCTGTTGACCTACGGCAAGATCAGCACCGGCAGTCACGAAGACGTCGCGGCCAACTGTGAAGACCATGCCCCCGAGAGTTTGCGCTATGGACTTATGAGCCGCCCGTCGCCTGCACCGCAACGACAGATACTGCAAAGCAAAAGAGCAGCTTACGACCCGTTCTCACAACCAAAGCTTCGTGTTGTTGAGGGCGGGTTTTTCAATCTCAGAACATAAGGAGCTATCAACATGGACGAAGTACAGGTCACGGGCAGAGGTTTGGTACCGTGCGGGGACTACATGTCCACGATTATGGAAGGGTTGTATCAGCCGCATCCTGTTTACACCGAGGGCGAAGACCCGTTTGTCGGCGCCATCTACGGTCTGTTCGGCAGATACTTCACAGAGAAATATCATACCGAGTGGGAGCGCCTTGACGATAACAGCCGCGTCTACAATGGTGACCATTGGCATAACTTCGGGAACGACAACCCGAAGAACGATTCCTTGCCCCGCCCGAATATCCCGATCCTGTCGTCCGCTATCGAGAACCTGAAAGCGGACTACAACGACGAATTCCCGGAGGCGGTCATCGCCAAGGATTCCGTGCGCTCCGAGCGTCTTGCCAAAGTCCTTACCGCCATTATCCGGCAGGAGCTTGACTTGTGCGACTTCGAGGTCGAATACGGCAACATCGTACAGGATATTCTGCAGGACGGTTGGGGCTGCTTCGAGGTCGGCTACAATCCAGACGCAAACAATGGTCTCGGCGGTTCGTACATCCGCACGGTCATGAACAAGAACTTCCTTTGCGATCCCGCGGTCAAAGACCTGCAGGACGGACGGGCGTGCTTCAAGATCGACATGAAACCGCGGTACTGGTTCAAACAGCGCTACCCGGAACAGTTCCCGTACATGACGGACGACCGCGAGTACATCCAGTTCAACCATGAGACGATCACGGACGCCGATAACAACATGGCAAATTCCACGTTCAGCCTCATCGAGATATGGGTGCGCGAATACGACCCCGAGACGTGCAGACACAAAGTCCACTTTGCCAAGGTCGCCGGGCATCAGCTTTTAGAGCTGTCCACCAAGGACTACCCCGACGGCTACTATGCGCACGGTCTTTATCCGTTTGTCATTACGTCGTTGTTCCCGCAGCGCGGCACCGAACTCGGTTTGGGTTTGGTAGACATCTTCAAAGACCCGCAGCGCTTTAGTGACAAGGCGGTGCAGATCATCCTTGCAAACCTTTATCGCGCCGCCAAGCCGCGCATCGTCGTCGATGAAAACTACCTGTCCAACCCGGAGGAAGTGCTCGACGCTGACGTTGAGATCATCCGCACCCGCGGCAACGTCGCACAGGCTTACGCATGGCAGCAGACACAGCCGCTTCCAAATACCGCGTTCGGCGTTGTCGATTACCTGACCGGCACGATCAAGAACGAATCGGGCACGAACGATCAGAGCCGCGGGCAAACGTCCAGCGGCGTCACAGCCGCATCGGCCATCACCGCCTTGCAGGAGATGTCCACAAAGCGCAGCCGCATGGGCGCACAGCGTTTGCAGCACAGTTTCCGCAAGGCCGTGTACATGATGCTTGACGTCATCAAGGAAAAGCATCTTGTCCCGAGGCAGCTGGAGATCACCGAAAGCGGCGTGCCGATCATCGTCAAGTTTGACCGCGAATGGATCGACACACAGCTCAAAGAAGCAGACGGAACCCCGATCGTGCCGTTCATTGCGATCAAGTCCGCCCGCCAAACCCGCTATTCCAAGATGGCGCATAACGAACTGGTGCTGCAGATGATGCAGGCAACGAACGGACAGACAGACCCGGTCATCATGCTCGAAGCGATTCAGGGCGACGAGATGGAGGGCATCCTCGACACCATCCGCAAAGCGCAGCGCGGCGGCATGCTGAACCTCATGAAGCAGGTCGAACAGCAGTCTGCCGAGATTGCACAGCTTGCACAGCAGCTACAGCAGTACAAGCAGGCTATGGTCGGCGCCGAAGCGAACCTGCAGCAGATGGCCGCGCAACAGACACAGCAGACGCAGGCGCAAATGGCGCAGGCACAGGAGCAGGCCGCAAGCGGCGTGCAAGGACTTACTGCAGAGAACATGGGTTAATTTGGTGCCGCCGACCATAACGGGCGTAAAAAGGAGAGTTACATGGATAACGAGATTCCGGTCGAACAGAACGCACCCGAAGTCGTTGAGAACGACACACAGGCGGCCGACGCGCCTGCCGTGGGTGGAGAAAGCACCGAAGAAGTATTTGCCGCTGACCTGTACAGCGATAAACCAGCGGAGGGAACGGTCGATAAACCTGCTGCCGACGAACAGCTTCCGCAGGTGAACACGCAAAAGGACTTCAACGCCGCCTTGTCCCAGCGCCTTGCCGGTGAGAACACCAAAGGCTACAACCGGGCAAAAGCGGAATACGAGGCGTCCCCGGAACTGCAGCTTGTCCGCGCTATGATCGCCGATCGTGCGCGAAGCAAGGGCATTACGGAACAGCAGGCTTTGGCAGAGCTTCAGAACGACCGCATCCGTCAGCAGGCCGAGAACTACGCGAAGAATCCCGCGCAGTTCTACATGGACATGTTGCAAGGAAACTTCAACGCACAGAAACCCCAACAGCAATCCGTCGAAGCGCAGAGTACCGAGATGGCGCGGCAGATGGTTGACGCGATCCGTGCCGGTGAAATCCCGCAAGGATTTGACGTTCATAACCTACCGACCGACTTCATGCAGACGTACAACGAGTACGGCAACGTCCGTATGGCGCTTCGCGTATGGCAGGCAGAGCACAAAAGCGACGTGCAGGCACAGCAGATCGCGAACGAGCTGCAGCGCAGACAGAAAGCGCCGAAGCCCATGTCGCCTACCTCTGCGAATCCGGCACAGCCCGCGCCGCCCGATTACGCGCACATGTCGTCGAAACAGTTCAACGAACTCGCTGCTAAGATCGAACAAGCTGCTTTACAGGGGAAGAAAGTGCGTCTCTAAAAAATTTTTTATAAGGAGATAACACTATGGCTACTCAGACCACTATTAACACCGCTGCTCCGCAGACCTATCTGAACAAGGTCTTTTATGACCGCAAACTGCTCGAAATCGCCAAGACCAAGTTCGTCTATGCGAATTTCGGTCAGAAGCGCCCGATCCCGAAGAACAACGGCAAGACCGCCGAATTCCGTCGGTTCAACCTGTTCACGCCCGATCTCGTCACGAACAAACTGACCGAGGGCGTGACGCCTGCGTCTCAGGCAATCAGCCAGTCCAAGGTAGAGGCGACCGTCGATCAGTACGGCGCGTACGTCGAGGTGTCCGATCTGCTCGATATGACGTCCTACGATCCGCTGACCGGCAACATGGTCGAGCTGCTCGGCGAACAGATGGGCACGCTGCTCGACTGGATCACGCGTAACGCTATGGCCGCGGGCGCATCCGATCAGTTCGCAGGCGGTCGTGCAAGCGCCGCTGCGCTGACCGAAACCGACAAGCTGACGATCGAGGAAGTCCGCAAGGCCGTCCGCACGCTGAAGAAGAACAAGGCGCGTATGTTCACCAACGGCAAGCGTGAGCACTTCATCTGCGTCTGCGACCCGGACGCGACGTTCGATCTGCAGAGCGACCCGGTATGGCAGGACGTTTCCAAGTACAGCAACGCGGAAGCGATCTATTCCGGCGAAATCGGCCGTATGTTCGGCGTCGTCTTCGTCGAATCTACCGAGGCGCCGATCGATCTGAAGACTGCGACCAACCCGGTCAACGCCAACGTAGACGTGCATCACAGCATGGTCTTCGGTCAGGACGCGTACGGCTGCATCGACATCGACGGCAGCGGCGCTGTTGAGACCATCATCAAGCCGCGCGGCTCTGCGGGCGCAAACGATCCGCTCGATCAGCGCGGTACCATCGGCGCGAAGATCGCGGCGTACACCGCTGTCACGCTGAATCCGCTGTGGATCATCGACGTGCAGCACGCCGTCACCGCGTAACAACACATAGGACAAAAGGGGGAGCATTACGCTCCCCCTATCTTTGTACAAAAAATCAAGGAGGAATTCAAAATGGCAACCAAGACCACCAAAGCCGTAACCGCTGAACCCGAAGTAAAGTCCCCGGAAACGATCGAGAAAGAGACCGAAAAGCGCATTGCCGCCGAGGAAAAGGTCACGTTCATCATCCCGACCGACCCGCGTTTCCCGGCCGATCAGCAGTTTTGGGAGCATTGCGTGAACGGCGTTATCTATCGCTATCCGCGCGGTGAACAGATTGAGCTGCCCAAGTCCCTTGCGGAAACGTTTCTGCGCAAGCTGAAAATGCAGCAGGCGTCCGCTATGGTGATCGGCGAATTCAAGGGCATCGGCAAGAAGATCAACTAACGGAGGCATCCCATGAATCTACACGAAATCGTCGCTGATACGCTTGCGCTTCTGCATCTCGGAACAGAGGCGTCCACGACGTCTGCCTATACGCCCGAATTCAGAAAGTTCGCCAACGACGCGATCATCGAAATCTCGCGTAGGTTCAGACAGACGCGCACCGAGATCGTGGAGCTTGACAACAACTTCGAGTTCCCGCTCACCGACCTTGACCGCATGTGCCTGCTCGTCGTGTCCGTACAGGACATGCACGGACGTCCCTTGCAGTGGAAGCAGACCGCGATCGGCACCGGCATTATCCACGTCTATCTGCCCATTGCCGTGCGCGAGGTGGACGACCCCAAGGAAAAGGTTCGCGTCCTGTACCAGTTCCGCCCGGCGCGGCTCGTCAATCCCGAGGACATCCCGGAGCTTCCCGATTTCTGCCACGACTGCATCCCGTACTTTATCGCGGCACAACATCATCTATCACAGGGAGGGGACAACACGGGCATGGGCAGCTTCTTCCTGTCCGAGTTTCAGCGCATGCTGAACGATTTGCCGTACCCGTACTACGGCGACGAGGCGTCCAAGCGCATCCATAATTACAACAAGGGGCTGATCTGATGAGCGTTACGAAAATCCCCGAATTCTACGGAATTCAGCAGCAGAAAGACGGGACGCTGCTGAACATTGGGACAGCGCGGAATTCTGTCAACATGGAAACAGGCGACGGTAACCTTGCCGTCGCCGAGGATTTCCACGTTCTTGTGAACCCGCCCGCATCCGACGAGGGCGAGGTATGGCGGGCGCTGTTCGCGTTTGAACGCGCCACGTCGAACGATCTGCTGATCGCATGCTCGTCCCGCAAGATTATGTTCTGCACGACGGACTACACCGGCGCCGTGGACTGGCAGATGCTTCTGTCGTTTGCGGAACAGGGTTATTTCCCCGCCGACCGTGACAGCGCATTTGACGCGCAGCTCGCGTCTATATGGAACACCGACTACATCTTGATTGCCACAGGCGGCACGCCGATCATCAAAGCCGCGATCGACGACCTGCTTGCCGGTAACCCGACGTGGGAATGGTTCGGCACAGATGTGTACTACCTCACCACGCCAATCACGATCACATCCGTCAATACCACGGACATCACCAATTCTGTCATCACCATCGCGGGCAACGCCCTGAACCCGAACGAAAGCCGGCAGGCGTACACGCGTGCCCTTGTCTACGGCGTTTACATCATGGAGGGCGACAGCGTCAAGTATTTGCTTTATCCCGAGCTTGTGGGCGGCATCTCCGCTGACGGCTCACAGATTTATCTAAACCTTACCGGGCTGACCGTTACGACCGAAAACACAATCCAACTGCGCGGCGGCGTGTCCGACAAGCACGTTTCGTCGCTCGAACTGTTCCATGACCGTCTGTGGAGCGCGGGCGACCCCGAGCATGTGTCGCGTCTGTACTGGTCGTGCGCGGCAGGCGAGGGCAGAACGATCGAGGACTGGGTCTCCGACGACCATTACGAAGACGCTTCGGGCGGACACGTTGACGTCGGCGTCGCTGACGGCGACCGCATCGTCGCGCTGAAATCGCTTTCCGATTGCATCCTGATCTTCAAAGTCAATTCCGTGTGGCGTCTGTACGGCGACCGCCCGTCCAACTATACGCTTGAACGTATTTCGGACGAGGTCGGTGCCTTCGACGATCACGAAATCGTGACGAAGTACGGCACGCCGTATTGGCTCACAAAAAACGGCGTCTACTATTCGGACGGCTCGAACTGCATGAACGTGGATAGCGAGGTCGATTATCTCCGCGACCTCTTTTGGGAAGTCAATGGCTCTATGAGGCGATCCGCCGTTTCCGTCCCTGCCCTTAGAAAGTTTTTCTTTGACGTGTACTCGGACGAGATCGGGCGGTTCATTCTTACGCGCGATACAGTTACAGGCGCGTACCTCACGTTCAATGGAATTGACGTCGTTGACCTTGCAACCGCGTCCGATGACGCGCTGTATCTTGATGCAAGCGGGGCCGTTTACAATCGCGCTGAAAATTCAGCACAGCTTTGTGACACGGACGGCAAGCCGCTGGACGCCGTGTGGGAATCGCAGATCATGGAGATCAACGGGCTTGCCTACAAGAAACAGGTGGTGCAGATGTTCTTTCGCGCTTCGGGTGACCGCATCCGTGTGCGAATTCACACCGATCTCGGCGACATCGAACAGGACGTCGTACCGTCGGACATGCAGACGAACGTCATCCGCGTGCCTGTGAATATGTCCGAAGCGCGTTACATGCAGGTCACGATCCGCAACGTGAACGGCAGCCGGTTCAAAATCGAGGGCGGAATCTTCCTGCTGTTCGGAAAGGTGTATGAAGGATGAAACGGATTTCTCTTGATATATTCCGAATCGGCAAGACCAAGGACGAACGCAAGACACGGTTTGAGCAGAGCAATGAAGACCGCGTCAACATGAATTTCAAGCGGTTGCAGCAGGCGATCGAGGAAGTCAACACCGAGAAAGCAGAAAGCGGCGACACGTACACCAAGGCGGAGGCGGACGCGCTTCTGTCTGACAAAGCCGACAAGGATAACGTCTACACAAAAGCACAGTCGGATTCGCTCCTGTCTGAAAAGGCAAACAGCGCAGACGTCGTACCGAAGTCAGGCGGCACATTTACTGGTGATGTTGCGTTTGACGGCGTCCTCGATGTCACACAGAGGCGTTGCTTTGCTTTGTTGGCAAGCGCGGGTTGGTATAGGGCGGTTAAAATAAATGCGATCGGTAGCGCGGCTGTATCGTTTGCAATAGATATTGATATTACAAGAGAATATTCCTACGCAAACAACGAAGTACATTCAATCAAGTTATTAGCGGTCTACAGCGGAAACGTCTCGTTCGTTGATGAGCAAAGTAAGACCGCCATCTTTGGCATTGATAAGATTCGGTACACGATAGATGCAAGCGGAAACGGTTATATTGATGTTCATTATTCGTTGTCTGTCAGCAACGGAACAACGGTTGATTTTAAGGTGCACACTCGACCGAACATTCAAGGATGGTTCGTTGCCGAATCCCTACAAGCCGTAGCCGATGCTCCATCGGGAGAAACGGTGCTGACAACGTATGAGTTTGCGGCTAATACGGTCTACCATGATGAAGCAAAAGTAAGCGGTTTGACACACGTTATAGACCGCATGGGAAATGTTGTAACCGTCACGCTTCACGCAGAGGGGCAAGCGGCGTATTGTACATCAAACACGCAGACAACGATATACACAATCCAGAGCGGTTACAGGCCGAAATCGGATGTGTACTTCGTGGCAGACGCATACGGCGCAAACGTACTGATAAGCGGTACGGCGAAAGCAGACGGATCGGTAGTTCTCATCCCTGTCAACGGTGACGCTTCATGGTATCGAATGACATTTACTTATATCGTTTAAGGAGGCCAACAATGCAAACATATTTCATCTTGGAGATTCAAGCATCAAACAACGGACAGGCGGCAATGACCGAACCACTCGGCTATCAAGTCTCGAACCAAGCCGAAGAAGCGAAACTCGAAGCGGCTTATTTCAGTAAGTGCGCGGCGGCTGTTCAATCCTCGGTAGACAAGCACAGCGTGATGATCGTGGATTCGGACGGCGCGGTGTGGAGAGGCTATAAGCAGACGTTCTATCACGGACAGGCATAATACCAATAGCGCAATATTGTGCGCACGGCAGCGGAAGCTGCCTTATTTATTGAGGTGAATCATGGCAAGAACATATACGCTTACTTCGACAAGCATTAACCCGGGCTGGAGAAGTTCTTGGAACGATGCGGACTGGCATGAGTATACATCTCGCGCGAGCTTAAGTAATCCTGAGCCTCGCGTCGGCAAGCTGTGGGACGGCACATATCGTGCAGTGAATATTCTGTTCGATTCCGCCATGCTTGCGACATTGCGGACAAAGACCATCACGTCAATCAAGCTGACAATCAAGATCGTCGGCGGTTCGATTGCCGCAGACTCTACAATTTTCCCAATCGGTTACAAACTGAACAGTTCCCCAACGGACTGGACAAGATCGGATGCGAATAGCACAGCGGCATCTACCACGGTAGCCGCTGGGTACTTGTGCTCTACCTCCGCTGCTTCATCCGGGACAACTCTTGAGATCAGTCTTGGAACGACAGTGCCGAAGTACGGATATGCGATTGGAATTCGTTCTTCTACTGCGTCTGGAAACTGTACAGTCGATACAGTCGCAACACTCACCATCGTAACCAACGAATCTCTGACGCTGTCCTTCAACGCGAACGGCGGCAGCGGTGCGCCAAGTGCACAGACAGCAGACGGCAATCCGAACCACACGTTTACGATTCCGTCTACGGTTCCGACACGACAGTATTATACGTTCCTCGGTTGGAGCACGTCCTCGTCCGCGACAAGTGCATCGTATTCCGCAGGCGGTTCGATCACAATCTCCGCAAACACCACCTTGTACGCCGTATGGTCACGCAATACCGCGTATGTCTATTACAACGCGAACAACGGAAGCGGAGCACCGAGCGCTACGTCGCACAGCGAGGGCACGAACGTTACGCTTTCGTCTACGAAGCCGACACGAACGGGGTACAACTTCCTCGGATGGTCAACTTCATCCTCCGCATCGTCCGCATCGTATGCGGCAGGCGGCACGTATGCTTTGTACACAACCGTCACTCTGTACGCGGTTTGGGAACGCATCACGTACACCGTCACTTACAATGCAAATGGCGGTTCGGGTGCACCGGGGAATCAAACGAAAACCTACGATGTGACGCTGACGCTGTCCAGTACGACACCGAGCAGAACGGGGTACACGTTCCTCGGATGGTCTACATCGAATACGGCTACAAGTGCATCGTATCAGCCGGGCGGTTCATTCACGGCAAACGCGAACACTACTTTGTACGCCGTATGGCAAATCGTCACCTACGCCGTCACGTTCAACGCAAACGGAGGCACAGGCGCACCGGCGGCGCAGACAAAGACCTACGGTGTAGACCTGACGCTTTCCTCTACCATCCCGACGCGGACAAACTACGCGTTCCTCGGATGGAGCACAGATAGCGGTGCAACGACCGCCCAGTATGCGGCAGGCGGCAAGTACACCGCAAACGCTGCCGCTGTCCTTTTCGCGGTGTGGCAGCTCAACGCCGTCACCGTGACGATCACGTATAATGCCAACAGTGGGACAGGCGCACCGAGCGCACAGTCAAAGACCGACACCGCACCGATCAGCTTTACGCTGTCCACGACACGACCGACGCGCACCGGGTACGCGTTCAAAGGCTGGGCAACGTCCGCTACCGCAACATCGGCAGCGTATCAGCCCGGCGCGTCCGTGTCGCTGTCCAATTCAATCACGCTCTACGCGGTTTGGCAGGCACACAAGGTCACGGTTCGTTACCACGCGAACGGCGCCGCCATTGCCGCCACGCACGGAAACGGCTATGCGGTTGACGCTGACGGTTACGTGACCTACAACGGCAACCGTGACTTCGCTACCGTCGCGTACGGCAATTCGTCTGATCCTTACAACATATTCAACTCGTCCGCGATCAACCTCGCGTATGCCGGTCATTATGTGACGGACGGCAGCGAATGGAATACAGCCGCAGACGGCAGCGGAACGTCGTTCGATCAGGACGTATCGTACGCCGCGACAGCCTACGCATCGGACGTCACAACGGGCGACCGCACGATCGTACTCTACGCCAACTGGAAGATATACACCTATCCCGTTACCTACAACGCGAACGGAGGCGCAAACGCACCGGCCGCGCAGACCAAGGAATACGGGACGGCCCTCACGCTGTCCTCAGCTTCCCCGAGCCGTGCCGGGTACAACTTCCTCGGATGGGCTACGAGCGCCTCGTCCGAGACCGTCGCATATGCGGCAGGCGCGACGTATGCGGAAAACGCAGCGCTTACCCTGTACGCCGTATGGCAACGGTATTACACCGTCACCTACGACGCGAACGGCGGCGAAGGCGCTCCCGATGCGCAGCAGAAGATCGAGGGGACGGACATCCGGCTTTCGGCAACCGTGCCGACACGGACGGGCTTTGCGTTCTTCGGATGGAGCACGGACAGCGCCGCGTTCAACGCAACGTGGCAGCCGTCCGACACATATTCGACCGACGCCGATATGACTTTATATGCAGTATGGAGAGCGCTGTATTCGGTCTCCTACGACGCCAACGGCGGAACGGGTGCCCCGGCAGCACAGACAAAGACACAGGGCGTAGACCTTGTTCTTTCTTCAATAGAGCCGACATGGACGAGCAAAACGTTCATGAGCTGGCAAGGCTCTGACGACCGTTCGTACAACGCAGGCGATACCTATACCGGCAACGCAAACCTTGTGCTCACGGCTGTTTGGAATAATTTCAACAAAGGCTCTGCCTACCTTGTGACAAACGGCACAGCCCATGCGGTTGACGTGTACGTTGTCGAAAACGGCGTGCCCGTACAAAAAGACATCTATGTGTAAGGAGAGCACCACCTATGGCATTGAAAAAACCTTATGAGTTTACCCTTGATCTCAAATCCGAAAACAGCCTGTCGCTCCCGAACATTGTTTCGGGAGACACGGGCAACGTGTTCATCATCCACATAAAGGATGATGACGTCGCCGTTGATCTTACGGACGCTCGGGTGCGCTTGGTCATTACGAACAAGGACGGACAGGGTGCGCAGGACACCGAAGTATCTCCGAGCGGCATTGACATGTCCGAGGCGGCAAGCGGCACGCTGACGATCGACGTGTTCTCGACGATGATCTCCAACGGTGTGAACACCGGCTGCGTCGAAGTGTATACGACCGTGGACGACCAATGGGACACGCTGTCCACGACGAACGACTTCAACTTCACCGCGACCAATTCCCCGTCCGAAAAGGCGACGGCCTATCCGTCACTTGTGCAGGCGGAAGCGCGGTTCAAGGCGCTGCTCGCGGAGCTGCAGTATTACATCGGCCTGTTCAACCCGGACAACTGTGTGCACTATACGGCACAGGAGGCGACCGAAGACGAACAACAGATTGCCCGGGCGAACATCGCGGCGGCGCTCGCTTCGCACGTTCACGGCTCGCTGCAAACCGATGGCACTGTCTCGGGTGGCAGAACGCTCGCGCTCGTTGAGACGGACGCAAGCGGCAACCTCGTTGCGGCGCGGCGGATCATCGTAACCAGTCAAGACCCGACGACGCTGACCGGACTTTCCGACAACGACATCGTCCTGTACGACCACGCGTGAGGTGAATCATGAGCAAGGTGAATCAATTTATAGACTTGCTGAAATCGCAGGTCGGCAAAGGAATTTATGTGTGGGGCGCGAACGGACAGGATCTTTTGGCTATGGAGAATCCGCTTGAATGGATTCGCAAAAAGGAAACGAGCGCGGCCGATGCCGACCGCGCGATCCATCTGTATGAGGCGCGGAAAAAGAACGGTGTGAACCCGATCCGCGCCTTTGACTGCTCAGGACTCATGTATTGGGCAGGCAAGCAGCTCGGCGTGTTCACATATGACGTCTCATCTCGAAACATCTACGCGCTGTGCGCAGGCATACAGGCAGACGATCTACAGGCAGGCGATTTCATCTTCCGAACCGATGAAAACGGCATCGTCCGTCATGTCGGCATGTACATCGGGGAAGATAAGTACATCGACGACGCGGGGCGTGACATCGGCGTCCGGGAAGATAAGTTCAAGGTCGAGAAGTGGAAGCTGTTCGGACGGCTGCCTGCTTTGTCCGGGTACGACCCGAAGCCTGACCCCGAGCCGGAACCGTCCTCGTTTGTACGTGTCAAGGGAAAGAAGACGCGCTCCGTCTGCATCCGCGCGGGCATCGGCAGAAACGCGAAGCTCGTTCACATAGCTCACGGCGGTGACGAGTTCCCGCTGATTAGACAGGCAGCTGACGAGCCGCAATGGTACAACATCAACTTCAACGGAAGGACAGACACGTGGATTACCAATGGCCCGAAATATACGGAGGTGATTGACCATGCCTGACGAGGAACGCACAATGATTGAGAGAGAACTCGCAGAGATCAAGACCATGTTGAAAACGAGCATCGAGCAGGGAAAGGATCACGAAAACCGTCTCCGCGCTCTTGAGAGCGTGAACGGCAAGAAGTGGGAAAACATCAGCGCGTCCATCTTGACCGCAATCGTCGTCGGCATTGTCGGCTTTTTCCTTGGCAAATTCATTTAACGGAGGTATGTATTTATGGAGATTTTCATGGAACTGTTTTTGAAACCTGTCTTGTATCTGCTTGGCTCTGTTCTTTCAGGCCTTGCCATTTTTGCGGTCAACGCCTATCTGATTCCGTATCTCAAGCAGAAGCTCGGCGATGACAAATACAACATGCTTCTGTCGTACATCCGCATGTGCATGTCTGCCGCCGAAGAACGCTATCCCGATTGGGACGGAGGTATGAAGTCCGAATGGGTTATTGAGCAGATCAAGGCGAAGTACCCGAGTTTGGACAACGAGTATGTGCAAACGCTGATCGACGGTTTAATGCAGCCGCTGTCGATCGACGGTGTCATCAATCATCACGAACAGACGGGGTTTTAATCCCCGTCTTTTTTCGGAGGTAACACATGCCTACAATCACAGATCAATATAATTCCAACCTTGCCCAGCTGCAGAACGG
>Ga0326514_10000996_pt1 | contig 18653 bp, 37 predicted proteins | sample 3_2548_0518_D_FD_203653 | JGI IMG/M metagenome (GOLD analysis project Ga0326514, IMG submission 203653) | Bovine rumen microbial communities from UC Davis, California, United States - 3_2548_0518 | ecosystem: Host-associated > Mammals > Digestive system > Stomach > Rumen | place: USA... | reverse complement strand
TTGACTTATCTATCGGCGGTGTGTATACTGTCCGTGGAGGTGGTTCCATGGCGATCACGAACAGTGTGCGCATGGCGCTGGCGAAGGCGGGCAAGCGTCAGATCGATCTGGCGGAGCTCTACGGCGTCACGAAGCAAAGCATGTCTACCAAGTTCCGGCGCGACAGCTGGTTCGGCAGCGATCTGGCCCGAGTGGCGGAGTTCACCGGCGGCAAGCTAGCGTTTGTCTATCCGGACGGACAGATGATCTACATCGAAGCAGAGGCGGAGGAGGAATGAACGCAAAAAGCAACTGTTCAAGAACTCCGAACAGTCGAATCCTGACCGCACGGCTTGCGCTGAGACGCGCCGCGCACACAGACGAACAAATACTCATCCACGAGCAGAGCGGCCTCAGAGCGCGTCCTGAGCGCAAAGAAAAGCACCCTCCCATCAAGGGAGGGCGTTTTCGTTTGCCGTCATTCGGCGAGTCGTGCCACCGCTACGAAGAATCCAGCGATCATGCGGATCTGAATAGTTCGTATAATGTGGCAGAGATGAACCGAGCAAGAGTCTATACGAACTTCTTCACCTTCGTCGCCTTCGTCATCTTCTATGTTGATCGGCACTTCGTAGGCCGGCATGTCGGTGAAGTTGCAGACCAGTTTCAGGCGGTCATCGTACATGTATGCCCGGACAAGCAGCGTGTCGATCAGGCGCTCCTGATACGCCTTGTCCCGGATGTCGCCGTCCGCCGTCAGCTGCAGGAACGCGATCACATCCTCCCGCGTAAACGTCAGCTCGGTGCTGCGCCGTGCCGCGTCCAGCTTTTTCGCCACGTCGGCCTCCTCGGCTTCAAGCTGCTGGAGCGTGTCCTTGACCGTGGGCGTGAGCACGCCGGCGAGGATCGCGTTCATCACGTTCTGCTTCTTGCGCTGCACGTCGGCGAACCGTTCTGTCAGGATCGGCACCTCCGGATTGACATTGCGCTCGGCCTGGTACTTGATCACGCTGTCCGCGATCCAGTTCACCACCTGGGGATCAGAGATCATCCGCGCCAGCGACTGTGCCACCAGCTCCTCAGCGTCATCGCGCCGCACATTGCGCTTGTGGCAGCGCTTCTCCTCGCGCTTGCACTTGCACACGTAATAGAAGTGCAGATCGCCGGTTTTGCTGGTTCCGGAGATGCCCACCATCGGCGCGCCGCACTCGCCGCAATAGAGCTTGCCGGTGAGCAGATAGGTGCCGTTCTCGCGCCGGCGTTTCTGCGGGCCATGCTTTGCGATCCGCCTCATTTCCTGGACGCGGTCGAAGGTTTCGCGATCAACGATCGGCGGAATCGCGCCCTCCACGCGAATGTCCGCGTAATTGTACACGCCGATGTAGTTTTCGTTCTGAAGAATATAGGTATATGACGATCTCCCCCACTCTCCGCCGTTTTTCGTGCGGATGCCGCGCTGGTTCAGATCGCGGCTGATGGAGGCGTACTGCTCACCGTTGGCCACACGGGAGAAGACCTCGCGCACCACGTCGGCCTCGGCGGGGATGATCTCGTACTTGCCATCCGCGCCGCGCCGATATCCGAAGCCTGGCGCGACGTTGAGGATTCCGCGCCGGGCGTTGTCGTTCAGCCCGCGCCTGACCTTTTGCGCGAGCTCCTTGCTGTAGTATTCCGCGAAGCCCTCCAGCACGGATTCCATCAGCGCGCCGGTCGGATCATCGGTGATGTGCTCCATCGCCGAAAGCACGCGGACGCCGTTTTCCTTCAGCGTGTGTTTGTGTACGGCTGAATCGTATCGGTCGCGGCTGAACCGATCGAGCGTGTACACGATCACGTAGTCGAAGGCGTGTGACGCGCTGTCCCGGATCATCTGCTGGAAGGCCGGGCGGTTGTCGTTCGTGCCGGTCATGGCGTGGTCATCGTACACGCGCAGCACCGTGTAGCCGTGCTGCTGGGCGTACTGCCGGCACGCGCTGACCTGCTGCTCGATGGACACGTCCCGCTGCTGGTGCGAGGAATAGCGGGCGTAGATCACGGCGACGGTGCCGCGTGGAGATGTGGTTTTTTTCATGATTACTTCCCCTTCGGGATCAGGCCGTCGATGTACTCATCATGGCCGACATAGAACTTATTCATGAACGACGGAACACCAAAGCCTGCGTAAGTGCCGATCACGATGATCTCATCGCCGACCTTCGGCTCCTCAGTAATCCAGCCCTGCTCCTCGGCGTAATCAACGATCACGAGAACCGAAATTTGGCCTTGTGTGTTGTAGCTCTGTTTCAGTCTGATTTCCCACGTCCTGCGCGGCGATGCCTCGGTCGGCTCATTGATTCTCTCAACCGTGCCAGGGAGGAAATATACCTCGCCTGGAATAAACCGGCAGCGCTCGAGCGTTTCCTCCAGCGCGTTTGTGCCGATATTGGCCACCTGATGCAGGTCTTCCGTCTTTGTGTTCTCCGGGAAGATCGGATAGTCGTTTTTCAGGAAGATCGTGAAGGATTCCGGCGGAAAACTGAAATCATCGATGTCATCCACAGCGCGAGCCCATTCGCGGATCAGCGCCTCAGCGGCCTTGTTTGCTTTTTTGTTTTGCACCACCTGATCCAGATGCAGAACTTCCTCATCGTCGAGGGCGTAATCAACCGTGTCCGAATCGTTCCTGCCGTAAAAGCGGATGACCACGCTGCTGATTCGGTCGATGTCCTTCGTATCGAACAGACCGGTGCTGAGGCTGAATCGCTCGTATTTCTGAGCGCCCTCGTATCCGTGATCGCCATCCTTGATGTCCGCGCGGACGCGAACATTTTCGTTCACCACGGCGATGCAGTGCTGAATGCCGATGTACTTTTCAACCGGCAGAACGAAATCGATCCGCCCGGGAAAGACCACGCACACGTCATCCAGGCTCGCGGCCTTGTGGTCACCGAACCAGGATGTGGTCTTGTCCTCAAAAATGTCATACTCCGTGTTCAGGTCGAGCGCGGTCACATTCAGCGCATCGGCCTGGGCGGTCAGCTTTGCGGCCCATTCGTCCGTCATGATGAGCGGATGCTCCGCGTGGAGCTGCTCCACGGCCTCGGCCAGGGCGGACGCGCCGTCCCTGAGCGCCACCAGCAGATCGGCTTGCTGATAGCGATACCTGAGCGGCGCGGCGTTCGCGCTGAGGCAGACCGCCAGCAGGATGGCAAGGATTACGGCAAAGCGTTTCATGGAATACCTCCTTTTCGGTCGAATCAGAACTTTTTAGGTTTATTTCCGTGTTCGTATTGACAACAAGGGCAACTTACTGTATTATTATGTTCGCATCGAATACGAACACTTTTGAAAGGGGACGACGTGACATGGTTAAGGCATCGCTTCTCGCAGACCTTCTTGCACTGCCGGATGAGCAGAAAATGCAGATCATCCTTTTCCTGCTCCATGAGATATCGAACGAAGCAGATCAAGAACCATGCGCTTCTTCTCCGTTGGCAGCTGCCGCAGCAGTCTGATAGATTCGTCCATGAGCTCATCATCCTCTGTGATGGTGGGCTCTTTTGCTATGCTGATGATCGAGTCATCGATCTCGCGCAGCAGTTCCTCCAGCGGCATATTCATGGCCTGAGCCATCCGCTTAACCGTCGCAATGTTCGGGATGATCGGATCACCTGTCTTCGGATTCCGGTTATTCTCCAGCATGCTCAGATATCCGCTGGTCACGCCGCTCATCTCGCCAAACTCGCGCTGATTCAGATTGTGCGCTTTTCGGTATCGCTTCACGAACTCGCCCAATGTCACCGGAAACACCTCCATCACATTCTTTGTGTCTTCCTTGTAAAGTCCATTTTACACGATCAGAGCGAGAACGTCAAGGTTTGCAAAGTCAACTTTATTTTTTGTAAAATACTCTTGACATTTGCTTAATCGAGTGGTAACATGTGCTTAGCCGGTTGAGCAGAGAAGGAGGTGATGTGATTGGGTTACCGGGTCAAGGAAGAGCGCCTGAAGCATCTGTGGACGCAGGAAGAGCTGGCAGACAAGAGCGGCGTCAGCCGTGTCACGATCAACGCGATCGAGACCGGCAAGACGGAAAACGTGCTTGTCAACACGCTCCGAAAGATCGCGGACGCGCTGGGTGTGTCCATCGAAGACCTTTTTATTTCGGATGATGCTTAGTCAGTTAAGCATCAGAGAGGAGTCCCAATGCCCACCAACCAGCCCCGGCTCGACATTGAGCACATCCCGGCCAACGCCACGCGGCAGCTCTGCGGCAGCATCCTGGACGCGATGCTGCGGGCGTACAACAGCCCGGACTGGGCCAAGGTCGCAGCGCGGCGCGCGCACAACGAAAAAGAAACCAGCTCCGGCGCAACAGAGCTGGCTTCAAAAACCACAACCTGAGAAAGGATGCACCGTCATTGTACACAAAACGTTCGGTTTTGTCAACGCGGTGCGAAAGGTGAATAGCATGAACGACCTGCCGGACGCGCCCTGGATCAGGGACGCGGAGCTCAACGGCGTGGACGCGCCGGATGACTACCATTGCCCCGTCTGCGGCGAGGATAACCCGGAATGGTTCTACATTCAGGACGGCGAGCTGCTCGGCTGCGAGTTCTGCGTCGAGCAAGTCAGCGCCGCCGACTGGGCGGACGCGCACAGGGAGGAATGCGCATGAATTTTGAAGACGCCGCTTTTCTTCGGCACTACGATGAGCTGAAAAGGAAAGCCGCGATGCTCGACCTGATCACGGAGGACACGCGGCTCCGGATCGATGACGGCTTCGTGATGACCTGCGTCAGCCAGGAGCTGGTGCTCGCGGCCACCGGCCTGACCGAGTACTGGATGCAGGCGCGGGACAAGGCCAATATCGCAAAGGAGGTTTTATGACACTCTACGAGATCAACGAAGCCCTGCTTAACCTGATCGACCCGGAGACCGGCGAGATCGCCGACTATGAGGCGTTCGATCAGCTCCAGATGGACAGGCAGGACAAGCTGGAGAACCTCGCCTGCTGGATCAAGGACATGAAGGCCGAGGAGGCCGCGCTGAAAGCCGAGAAGGACAACCTCGCCAAGCGCGAGGAGGAAGTCCGGAAAAAGCGCGAGCGCATCACCGAATACCTCGGCCTGATGCTGAACGGACAAAAGCTGAACACCGCGCGTGTGGCGGTCAGCTTCCGCAAGAATCCGCCCTCGACGCACATCGCGGATGAAGACCGGCTCATCGCGTGGGCAAAGGAGAATGACCGCCTCGACTTGATCAAGGTGACCGAGGCCGTCAACCGCGCCGGCCTGAAGGACGAGCTCAAGCGCGGCGCCGAGATCCCCGGCGCGTGGCTGGAGAGCTCTGTGGGGATGGTGATCCGCTGATGGGACTGCCTGTTGCAATCATCGGCGAAAGCGGCTCCGGCAAGACGTACAGCATCAAGAATCTTGATCCTGACACGGTCGGCATCCTGCTGTGCGAAAAGAACCGCCTGCCGTTCCGCAAAGCGTTCAAAACGTACAAGGTGAAGAACCGCCAGATCGAGAAGGACGGTGAGACAATCACGATCCGCCAGAGCCCGATCATTCAGAGTGTGCTGCGCAAGGCAACCAGTGACATTTACGTGATCGATGACAGCCAGTACATCATGGCGAATGAGTTCTTCGACCGCGCCAGAGAGAGCGGCTACCAGAAATTCACCGACATTGGCGTCAACTTCCGCGACCTGATCCACCTGGTCAATGATGAGCTGCCGGATGACACAATTGTGTACTTCCTGCATCACCCGGAGATCGATCAGAACAGCGGCAAGATGAAGGCAAAGACTGTTGGGCGGATGTTGGACGAAAAACTGACTGTCGAGGGCTGCTTCGACATCGTGCTGTTTGCCAAGACGGACGGAAACGAGCACTGGTTTGTCACACAGAGCGACGGCACGAACACCGCCAAGAGCCCGGAGGATATGTTCCCCGAGCGGATTCCCAACGACCTGGCTTTGGTCGATAAGACCATTCGCGAGTATTACGGACTCAAACCGGCACAAAAAAGGAGAGAAAAAGAATGAAACCCATTGAAGGATTCAAAGCCGAAGCACCGCGCAGCGGTTACCCGATGTTGCCCAAGGGGCTCTACATCGCCAAGATCACCGGCGTCAAACTGGACGGCACAGAACCGGATCAGCGCCTGGTGATCCGCGTGGACATCACCGAGGGCGAGTTCACCGGCTATTACAAGAAGCGCTACGACGCGGAAAAGGTCATGAACAGCCAGTACGAGACGAAGTACAAGGGCGACTACAATCTGCAAATCCCGGACAAGAACAATCCGCGCGCGCAGCACTTCGACTGGGATTTGAACAAATTCAACGCTGCAATCTGGGCGGTAGAGGATTCCAACCCGGGCTATCACTGGGACTGGAACGAGGCCAGCCTCAAGGGCAAAACAATCGGCATCAACGTGCAGCAGGGCGTCTACAACGGCAATCCGTACACCCGCATTGGCCGACTGGAGAGCGTGAACCAGATTCGCGAGGGCAAGTGCAAACTGATGAAGGACGCCGCGCCGCGCACCGGCGGCCAGACCGGCGGCACGGTTACCGCAGCTGCGCCGGAGGCGTACACGGTGGTTGATGACGAAGTGCCATTCTGATGGTTGTCCTGTACGAGGACAGCCGCCAGCAAAGAGGCAAGCATGAGAACATCCACCGATACTGCGATCAGGCCGGCATCCGGATCATCCGGCAGGCACTGAATGTGGGTGACTACCAGATCGCCGGCAAGGGTGATGTCAGCGTGGACACCAAACAGGGCGTGATGGAGCTGGCCAGCAACGTGTTTCAGGAGCATGACCGGTTCCGCGCCGAGTGCGAACGCGCTCATGAGTGCGGCATCCAGCTGATCGTGCTGGTGGAGGAGGAACTGCCGGGCGGCAGGCTGGACAGATGGCAACCGCCGCTCGACAGGAACGGCCAACCGATGGCAAAGTTCGATCCGGCCACGCTGCGCAAAGCGCTGATCACCATGCAGCAGAAATACGGCGTCAAGTTCCGTTTCTGCTGCGGTGATCAGACCGGCGAACGCATGATGGAATATCTGAGAAAGGAAAGGAAATGAGCGACATTAAGGCGATCCAGACCGAATATGACGGTCACAATTTCCGTTCGAGAATGGAAGCGAGATGGGCAGTATTTTTCAACGCTGGTAACATCAGATACCTTTACGAAGTGGAGGGCTTTTGCCTCCGTGATGGCTCGAGATACCTTCCCGACATGTATCTCCCGGACTTTGACACGTTCGTCGAAGTCAAGCGGAACACAAGTGATGGCATCAACGAAATTGAAAAGCTGTCCAACACGCTCATCGAATGGGGCGGCCCAATAAAAAGGCTGCTTGTTCTGTCCGACATCCCAGTGGGCAAAAGCCCTGATGGCGGCCTCTGGCATTTCCCGATGCTTTATTGGCATGACGACCGCGCAGTCTGGGGATGGGCTTACTTCTTTGACTGGTTCGATGGTGAGTCTGTTTCCCTCGGCGTACCCGCCGATATTGGATCTGCAAATTGGCTGTGGAGAAGCAAGCCCAAAACCGCTACGCTCGGGCCAATGACCGACTTCGCATTTAGGCCAGAACAGAGGAAAAGAGCGTTTGCTGAAACGCCGTCGTTAAATGCCCTCATAAAAGAGCAAATGGCGATGAACGAAAAGACGTTTCGTGCATATTCTCTTGCGAGGGCGGCCAGATTTGAATATGGCGAGACACCGCCAACCGCCGCTGAATTCAAAAAGATAATGGCGGAAAAAATCAGACAGGAAGATGAAGGCAAATGGGAGCCTCCGCTTTGAAGCAAAGCGCCCTCGAGCAAAACGTCCGAGATATTTGGACGGATGCCTACAGGTTCCACGCCACGTTCGACGCGATGGGCAATTCCGTCGAGGAGTGGCAAAAGTGCCTGAACACGATGGAGGCGCTACGAAAGAAGTACCACGATCACCCGCTGGCCGCTGAGCTGTTCATGGCGGTGTACAGTTACCTGAATGACATGAGAGTCGCCAGCGGACAGGACGGAGGTGGAGGCGACGGCAAATAAAACATCCTACGTGAAGATCTTCCGCACGCTATGCGACTGGGAGTGGTACAAGAACCAGAACGTCAAGGCTTTGTTCCTCCACCTGCTGCTGAAAGCGAATTACAAAGACAATCCCTGGCAGGGCATCATTGTGCATCGCGGAGAGTTGGCAACCAGTCTCGCAAGCTTAAGCGCACAGTTAGGCATGAGTATTAGCTCAATTCGCACAGGGCTAAAGAACCTCAGATCAACAGGCGAAATCGCAATCAGAAAATACCCTCACTTCTCAATCATATCAATAGTTCGCTACGATTACTTTCAAGCAGATTCGCAAGCAGATTCGCAAGCAGATTCGCAAGCAGATTCGCAAGCAGATTTGCAAGCAGATTCGCAAGCAGATTCGCAAGCAGATTCGCAAGCAGATTCGCAACAATCAAAGAAAGAAGCACCAAGAAGTACGGGAAGAAGGAAGAATGTGTGTGTCGCAACACACACACCGTCCCTGCCGGACGTTGAACAGTTCTTCTCCGATCGCGGGCGCAGTACAGCTGACGCGGATAAGTTCTTCCAATTCAACGCGGCCAAAGGTTGGAAGAACGGGCGCACGCCCATCGCAGACTGGCAAGCCCTGGCTGAGATGTGGATCGCCAGCGCTGCCGATGTTAACAGGACGCACCGCGATGAACCTGAGGAAGTGGAGACCGACCAATTTGGGAGACCAATTCCCCCGAAATATGAAAAGAGGCGCAGATGACACCATTTGTATTCGATGAGAACGAGATCAGAAAAACAATCGCCGTTCTCCATCCAGACGGACAGATATTCGAAGTCCGTCTCATTAACAGCACCAACGCCAAATGGAATATGGCGGGCGTGTTCAATGACGTGGATACGCTGATCGAGGCGCTCAAGTCGCCGGAGATCCTGCCCGGCGCAAATGCCTATATGACGCTGAACGACCTCGACGAAGCCTGCTACGACAGAGCCCACCGGAACAAATTCGTCAAAGGCGCGTCGCCCACTGTCAGCGACAATGACGTGATCGGCTACGGCTGGCTGATGGTGGACGTGGATCCGAAACGTCCGACTGGTACATCCTCTACCAGAGAGCAGCTCATCGCATCTCGCGCGACCGCCCGGCAGATCTACAGTTTCCTGCATGATCGCGGCTGGCCTGATCCGGTGATAGCGCACAGTGGCAACGGCACGCACCTGCTGTATAAGACGCAGATCGACGTGTCCGAAAAAGCGCTGATAAAAAACGTGCTGACCACGCTGAGCATGCTGTTCGCGGATGACAACATGCTGGTCGATCTGACTACCTTCAACCCGAGCCGCATTTGTAAACTATACGGCACAGTTGCCCGCAAAGGTGCCAGCACCGAAAAACGTCCGCACCGGATGAGCAAGATCATCAACGTACCCGAGCGGATCGAGAAGGTCAGCATTGAGCAGCTGGAGGCGCTGGTGAAGCTCCTGCCGCAGCAGGAAGCGCCGCAGCCGTACAACAGCTATAATCCGGCAGCCTTCGATCTGCAAAAGTGGATTGATGAGCACGGTGTGCAGGTGACGGAGAAACAGAGCTGGTCAGGCGGCACAAAGTGGATCCTGGATTGCTGCCCGTTCAATCCGCAGCATAATCACAAGGACGCGGCGATCATCCAGACCACGGATGGCAAGATCTGCTTCAACTGCTTTCATTCTTCCTGCGCCGACAAGAAATGGCGCGAGTTCCGCCTCCACTTCGAGCCGGATGCCTACCAGCCCAAAGATCCGATGCCGGCGACTCCGAACTACCTGGCCAGCAAGCCTGCCGACTTTGGCAAAAAGAAGATCGACGTGGAGACCGGCACGGTCGAGATGCCTGATGAGCCAGAGGAACACCGCCTGCCGGTCTGGCTGACAACCGAGGAAATCAGGGCGCGTGAGGTGCCACCGGAAGCGCACATCAAAACCGGAATACTCGGCATCGATAACCGCATGATGGGCTTGAAAAAGGGCTACGTTACCGTGCTGTCCGGCCTGCGTTCCGCCGGCAAATCCTCTGTGCTGAGTCAGCTGGTGATCGAGTGCCGGCAGCAGGGCATGAAGTGCGCGCTGTTCTCCGGCGAGATGATCGACAAGCAGGTGCTCAAGTGGCTGACGCTGCAGGCCGCCGGAAAGAACCACGTTCATCCTACGAACTACGAGCGCGTCTTCTATCCGAACGATGACGCGGCGGAGAATATCTCCAAGTGGCTGAACGAGTTCGTCTACATCTACAACAACGACTACGGCAACAAGTTCATCGACCTGGAGCGCAGCCTGATCCGCGTGGTGCAGGAAAAGCAGCTCGATCTGGTGCTGATCGACAATCTGATGGCGCTGAACGTGGAGGAACTCGACCGCGATCAATATGCCCGGCACACCAAGTTTGTCAAAGAGCTTAAACGAATCGCCGTCGTGCTGAACATTCACATTCTGTTCGTGGCGCACCCGCGCAAGAGCAACGGCTATCTCCGCATGGATGACATCAGCGGCAGTGGCGATCTCAGTAACGCAGCGGACAACGTGTTCATCATTCACCGCGTGGATGAGGACTACAAACAGGCGACACAGCAGTTTTTCCGCTGGAAGGCCGATAACGAACTGTATCGCGCCGACAACGTGATCGAAATCTGTAAGGACCGCGATCACGGCTACCGTGATACCTACATCCCGCTTTTCTTTGAGCCGGCTACTAAGCGCCTGATGAACGCCCGCGATGAATTCAAGCACTACGGCTGGGAAACCGATGCTCTGCAAAATCCGGACGGTTACATCGTGGTCGATGATGAGGTGCCGTTCTGATGCTGACATTCATCCTCACCGGCGATCCGCGCACAAAGAAGAACTCCATGCGTGTCATCACTCGGCCATACCCGCGCCTGCTGCCATCGAAGCAGTACGAGGAGTACGAGGCCGCCTGCATCGCGCAGATCACCGAGTGTCCCGCGCTCGCATCGCCGGTAAACGTCCGCTGTGTCTACTACATGCAGACCCGGCGCAAGGTCGATCTGGCAAACCTGCTCGAAGCCACGGATGACATCCTGGTCAAAGCCGGCGTTCTGACCGATGACAACAGTCAGATCGTGGCCGCGCACGACGGCAGCCGCGTCCGGTATGACAAAGATCATCCCCGCGTGGAAATCACGATTACAGAATTGGAGGAACAACCACATGCCTGATCCCTGGATGATTATTTCACTAATCCTCATGGCGCTCATGTCCGCGCTGCTGGTCTGGCTGATCTGCCTGCGCGGGCGCGTCGCCGATCTGGAACGCCGCCTGCAGAACCTCGACGCACAGCTGTGGCTCACGATGCAGAACACCAACCGCCTCAGCGGCCAGATGGACATGATCCGGCATCCCGCACCGCGACACTTCGCGTCACGCTTCGATGACGCCAAGCATTGATTGATCAGGGGCGGCGGCATCCGTTGAGACCGATGGTCCTACCTCCACCATGGTGCCCTGCTCGGCACGACCAGCCGCCAAAGCAGGACTGCCGCCCGCTCCGCCTTCGATCACACCTGAGAAAGGACGCAACATGTACATCACAACAATCCAGGTGACCGGCGTCAAGCCGGCATTCGAGGCCATGCGCAATCCGTGGAACAGCTGGCGCAAGAGCGATTCGACCACGGAGGATGGCCAGTTCCTGATCGGCGAGCACGACCGCGCCCTGTGCGAAACGCTCATCAAGGGCGGCCCGGAGCACGCCAAGCACACGCGCATGATCCAGGTCTACGTCACAATCTGTGCGCCGCGCTACTGGTGGATGGAATTCGACACCTACCGCATTGGCGTGGAAAAGGTCAGCTGCTCCACCATGCACACACTGACCAAGCGCGGCTTTGCGCCGAGCGACTTTGAGATCGACGCGCCGGACAACTTCACCACGCAGCTGATCACGCACCTGGAAGAGCTCCGGCAGGCGTACCTCGCCGAGCCCGATCCGGCGATCAAGCAGCACATCTGGCGCTCGCTGATCCAGCACCTGCCGCAGTCGTACCTGCAGACGCGCACCGTCATGATGTCCTACGCCGCGCTGCGGAACATCCTCCGCCAGCGCAAAGGCCACAAGCTGCGCGAGTGGCACACGTTCCGCGACTGGGCGCAGACGCTGCCGTGGAGCTGGATGCTGTTCGAGGAGGCCAACCATGCCGAGTCTGAACGGACGGAAAATTGACGCGATGTGGCGGAAGTTTGGCGGCGGGCCGAGGGACGCGCAGTGCCGGGACTGTGAGCACTGCGTGAAATACTCGCCCACCGACCGCCACTACTGGAAATGCGAGCTGTACGGCGTGACAGGCGGCGAGAGCACGGACTGGCGGCTGTACTGGCCCGCGTGCGGGATGTACAACCGGGAGCCGGTGGAGGATGTGCCGGTGATCGAGCAGCTGAAGCACCTGCCCAGGGCGTGGGTCACGCGGCAGGAGATTGAGGGACAGATGACGATGGAGGAAGCAATCAATGGCGCGACCGAGTGATATGTGGGACTCTGCGCCCTACCCGCAAAACCTGATCGACGCGGTGTTCAACGTGAAGACCGACGAGCCCGACCCGGACGAGGTGTTTACCGAGTTGGTACACCGGTGCGGAATGTGGGCGGATATCGCCTGCGCAATGCGGGCAGCGCGGCTGACAGAGCGCGAGGGCCAGGTGATCGAGATGCGGTTTGCGCAGGGCAAGACGCTGAAAGAGGCCGGCGCGGCGCTGGGCATTCAGTCCGAGCGCACCCGGCAGATCGAGGCCAAGGCGCTGCGAAAGCTGAGATACGGCAACGCGCAGAAAATTCTGCGGGTCGGCATGGATCGGTATATCGCGGACTGGATAGAGCAGATTCGCAAGACGGAGGCCGCAAAGGCGGATTCGGCGATTGCGGAGTTTCAGAGATACTGGATCGAGGAGCACCCGGACGGGCACGAGGGGACGCCGGAGGACATCGCGCGGATCGACCGGCAGACCTGGGGCATGAGCATGACGGTGGAGGAGCTGGATTTGTCCGTGCGGGCGTACAACTGCATGAAGCTGGCGCAGATCAACAATGTGGCCGAGATGGTGCACCTGGCGCACGAGAAGGGCATGGACGGATTTATGGGAATCCGCAATCTGGGCCGCAAGAGCGCGGAGGAGGTTATCCAGCGCGTGCGGGACAGGACGGGGATTGATCTGGAGAAGGAGTGCGAGATGTGCCGTGACGTGGAAATGCCGGAGGTGACATACCATGACCCGTGAAGAATTTATGTCTCACGCGAGAGAGGAGATCGACCGGGCGTTTGCCGGGCAGCGCAACCGCATGATGAACCTGGTGGAACAGGCGTGGGCGGAGGGCAAACGCAACGCCGAGGTGGACGCGCTGACCGACGTGGTGACGGCGGCGATTGGGAAGATGCGCGGGCAGGAATGCGCCGAAACAAAAGTGTATCCGTGGGAGGACAGCAATGCCGAGACACCATGACGCGCCGTGGGTGGTGCTGGGAACCGGGGCGGCCAGTGGCGTGCACACAAAGCAGGGCGTTTTCGGAAAGGACAGGCGCACGGGGATGTGGGGCCTGTACATCTACGAGTACGACGAAGCGACGGACAAGCGGACCGGGCTGTATCAGGTGATCTGGTTTGCAAACCAGCAGGCTGTGGCCGACCTGTGCGCCCTGCTGGCGGACGGGCTGACAAAATGGATGGAGGCGGAAAATGGCGAGACGGTTTGTCGTGATGACTGAGCTGCCGAATACCGGCTTTATGCAGGTCGAGGGCGTGTATGACAACGGGAACGAGGCTTGCGGCGCAATGGTGCTGGCCGTGGTGGATTACATGGAGGATCAGCTGGACGAACACCGGAACCTGATGCCGTATCACCTGTCCGGCCTGACGCAGACCGAGGGCGAGACCGGGTACATGATGATCGGGTATTTCGACAAGGAGCCGGACAAGGAGGAAATCATCGGCTACACGCTGTTCCTGGACGAGGAGGAGGCCGGCAATGCTTGACAAGGACGTGGAGGCGCGGTTCCGGCAGGCGGTGGCAAACCTGCTGAAGCCGTATGACGACAAAATCAATTACCTGACCCGCGAGCACGAGAAGGACACGGCGCGGATCGGGGAGCTGGAGCGCGAGAACCTGATCCTCACCGTGCACCACGAGGACAGCGGCCTGGAGCGGGACGCGGAGAAGAACTGCAAATATATACTGATTCCGATTTCGGAGGGCATGTTTGCGGGCCAGACACGCACCGAATGGCTTTGCCCGGTGTGCCGCGCGTGTCTGGGGAACTGGGAAAAGTACTGCCCGAAGTGCGGGCAGCGGGTGAAAAGGGAGTACAGGGAGGAGGACAGGATCAGTGATGGACAGGAATAGAACCATCGGCGGGCTGGCGCTGCTGAAAGTCGCGTTCATCGGGCGCGAGGAGGAGACCGCGATCCTGGACAGCGCCATTGAGATGCTGAAAGAGCAGGAGGCAAAGCAGCCTATTCATGTCCATGAAGAGTTCAAGGAACACGATTGGTATCGCGATAAAGACGGCGAGATTGATGTATTTGCTTTTGACGTAGATTATCATAATGGGCCGATGTGCAAGCGTTGTGATTATAGCTTCTGCAAACATTGTGAACCAAACGGGTGGAACAAGAAGCCGTGCATTATAGATTTTTATCAATGCCCGAAATGCAAAACGCGAATTTCCAAAGGGACCATGTATTGTGCAAGGTGTGGACAGGCGGTGAAGTGGGATGATTGACACGGAAAAGGTCGTGATGGCCCTGACGCTGTGCGCGAACGGTGAGCCGTGCATGGGCGAAAAATACCGCACTTGTCCGTACTCGCCGATTGGCAAGCCTGAGTATTACAACTGCGGCGCGGGGATGGCAGCTGGCGCTCTCGCCCTGCTGAAAGAGCAGGAATCCGAGTGGTTAGAGGATTCAGACCCCGGGCAGGAGTACGGCACAACATGGGCTTGCCGGAAGTGTGGTCACAGTATCCATAAACCGTTTGTCTGGAATCCTTACGATAGCGGTTATAAGTATTGCCCGCATTGCGGGGCGGAAATGAAGGTGAGGCTGGATGACTGACCGGGAAAAAGCAATCGTAATGGCGTACACGGGCTGCACAATGCTGGCCGGTGACAAGCTGGGTATTTACTACCAGTATGTGCAGGAGAAGCTGGGCCGAAGCGTGATGACGCACGAGCTGGCCTATGAAGAGGTTCAGGACGCGATCAAAGAGGCGGCGAAGGAAGACTTTGTCGCGATTGCGAAGGCGGATAACGGCTGGATCAGCGTACAGGACAGGTTGCCAGCGGAAACGCACTCAATGTTCTTTCCTTGGTACGGCAAACAGAAGTGGTCAAGCGCGATGTGGAAGGAACAGTCCGATAAAGTGCTTGTGACGGTGGTATTCAAGGACGGCACAAGACTTGTCACGACAGGCGAAACGCATGACGGCGTTTGGCATACGTCCATCAGCAGAACGCTTGAACCGGAAGTCACGCACTGGATGCCGCTGCCCGAACCGCCGGAGGAGGCCGACCATGCCGAAACGTGACAACCGGCTCTGGCGACCGGAGAACGCCGGGATTCAGGCCACGTTCTGCCTGTGCGAGGAGTGCGGCGAGATGTACGAGGCCGACCGGGAGCACATCTGCAAGAAGAAAAACAGTTATCCGGCGAAGGAGGCTGACAAATGCCCTGGCTGATTCGTGGCCCGGTGCCGACGATGGCGACCGGGGACTGCCCGTGGTGCGAGAAGAAGCAGACCACGCTCCACCTGATGGCCGCGATGATTGACGGCCAGCTCGGCGGGGATTATGTGTGCGCGGAATGTCTGCTCGCGCTGGACAGAATGCGGGACGCAAACAAGCCTTTGAGAAACAATCCGCCTGTGGAGGTGACAGAATTTGACTGATCGTGAAAAGCTGCTTGACCTGCTGGACAGGTGCATGCCGGAGTCGGGCGAAACAGAGCTCAACTGCGGCGGGTGCGCGTACAGCGCGGACTGCCACAGCGGCGCGTCGGTATCGCTGCCGGCGCGGTGGGTGGAGGATGTGCGGAAATATCTGAAACGCGAAAAGCCGCGCCTGCTGACGCTGGAGGAGATCAGGGCGCTGCCGGACTACACGATTGTTTACGAAGAGCACCGCTTCGACTGGAGCCGCTGCCCGCTGGAGGACTTCCGCGAGGACGGGGTGGACATTGAGCTTGTGCCTGTGGAAAAGGCGGGCGACCGGCTGACCGGTCTGAGCGGCTATGACGTGATTGATGAACAGATATTCGGACGTGATGAGGTCACAACCCGCGTCTGGCTGGGCAGGCCGACGGACGAACAGAGGGAGGCGGAACCGTGGAAATAATGAGCCTTGGCGACACCAGACAGGCGTTCCGGTGCTGCGTTCAGATACCGCCGGATTGCGCAAACTGCCCTCAGCAGGGGCCGGGCTTTGGCATTGAATGCAGGAACAGCGTAAAAGTATCAGTCGCGCACTGGCTGGCGCTGATAGAGAGAAAACCGCGCCTGCTGACCATCGAGGAAATGAAGGCGTGGCCTTACGGATACGTGCTGATAGAAACGGACTATGACAGCGATCAGCTCCGCTGGGTGGACGGGCTGCTGTTCTGCGTCAATCAGAATTTCAGCTTTGACTTTATCACGCCGGAAGGCCGGGCGCGGTTCCTGGGCGATGAGTACGGCAAGACCTGGCGATGCTGGGACACCGGCCTTCAGGAATTGAAGGCGGCAAAGCCGGAAATGGAGGCGACGCCATGGCAGTGAGAGATAAAACAATACTCACCAACGGTCTGCGGTACGTCCGTGAAAAGCCGATCCTGTTCAACACGGAGATGGTCAGGGCGATTCTGGACGGGCGGAAAACGGTCACGCGGCGGCTGATAACGCCTCGGCCAGACGGGCGGCTGTGCTACTGCTGCGCCGGTTCGGATCACGGCACATGGGGCTATCCGGGTGAGGACGCATGGAAACAATGGGGCGAGGATTTCAGAAGGCCGGAGGGCCTGTCGCCGGAAGAAGCGGCGCGGCGCTGGAAGTGCCCGTACAACGGGGATGACTTTCTCTGGGTGCGCGAGACCTGGGCGCGGCACGGCAATCCGTACGACGGGCGGGAAATGCACTACGACTACAGAGCCGACCGGGAAGACCCGCGCTATTTTGACAACGGTTTTTTCGCCACCTGGCGGCCTTCCATCCACATGCCGAAGGACGCGGCGCGTATCTGGCTGCGGGTGAAGGAAATCGGCGTTCAGCGGTTGCAGGAGATCACCGACGAACAGGCCAGAGCGGAAGGCGTGTATGACCGGAAAATGTTTCGTCTGCTGTGGGACAGCATCACGGACGAAACAAGCAACTGGGAAACAAACCCCTGGGTGTGGGTGATCGAGTTTGAAAGGATGGAAATGCCATGGCGGAGCGCACTACACTCATTAACGCCCTGCGCCGGATCAGCGAATTAAAGGGCATACTGCCGCAGAACGACCGGGCGCTGTGCAAAGAGGCCGCTGACCGGCTGGAGGCGGACGGCATGACACCGGCGCGGCGGGACGCGGCGCTGAAGGAGATCGCGCTGTACTTTTCGATATGCGCGAACAACGCAAGTAAGGGGTCTGAAGCGGAGAAGAAGTTCCATGGCTGGATGTGGGCCGTAGAGAAAGCGAGGGCGCAGGGAAATGGCCAGACTGATTGACGCGGACGCCTTCAAGGAGCGCGTGTACAGGGCGTATGGATTCGCGGCGGGGTCGAATGATCCGTTTCAGCGCGGCAAAGAGTCCGCGTACTGGGATGTGGCGGCGAACATGATTGACTCCGCGCCCACGGTGGAGGCGGTGGAGATCGGGCCGCTGGCGGAGTGGCTGGCGCGGACATCGCCAGCGGGTTCGGCGTTCGTCCGGGTGGGCGCGGAGCTGGAGCGGTACAGGAAATATTGGTATCGGACGCTGACAGAGGCGGCGAAGGAGATCATGGACTCATTCGAGGGTGGAAAGGAGAAAGAATAATGGACAAGTATTTGATTCCGCTGAAGGTCGAGGTGTACAACGCGAAATATCCGCAAAAAGTCGTGGCGCGGCTGTGCGACAGGATATCTGAAGTGCTGCAGGACATGGATGATCCTGCGGAGAGCGAAAACGGCGAGAATGTGATTGTCTGCATTGGGTGGGATGCATATGCTCGTATACCGTTGAATGAGGAGGCGTAGCAATGCTCACCGACACATTTCTCATCATCATGTGCGCCGCGTTCGTGTGCGGCTGGATGGGATTCATTATTTGCCTGAGCGAAAACCGCACGCTCCGGCGCCAGGTCGACAGGTTTCAGGCCGATGTCCGCCGGATCACCGACCGCTGTAGCCGCGTCAACCGCGAGCTGGACGACGCGGAAGAGCACGTCGCGGAACTCACCGCGCATGTCAGCGTGCTCAAGAGCGATCTGCACGAGAGCGAGGAGGCCCGGATCAAAGCTGATTCGGAGCGGGAACGCCTGCATAATCTGCTCGACGGCTACGGCGAACACATCAAGGCGCTCGACAGCCGGCTGACGGAGGTGCAGAACGGATGATGAAGCTGCTCGACATTCTGGGCGATATGCTGGCGCTGGCCGTGCTTGCCGCGTTCACCGCGCT
>Ga0326514_10000995_pt1 | contig 18654 bp, 20 predicted proteins | sample 3_2548_0518_D_FD_203653 | JGI IMG/M metagenome (GOLD analysis project Ga0326514, IMG submission 203653) | Bovine rumen microbial communities from UC Davis, California, United States - 3_2548_0518 | ecosystem: Host-associated > Mammals > Digestive system > Stomach > Rumen | place: USA... | reverse complement strand
GATCAGTGGTATAAAAGGAATAGGTAAAGTTATTATCCGTAAAGATGATAAGGAATGGATTATACACACTGAAGGATCAAACCTTAAGGAAATCCTTGACATGGACGGTATTGATCATGTAAGGACCACTACCAACAACATTCATGAAATCGGTGAAGTTTTAGGTATTGAGGCCGCTCGTCAATCAATCATTAACGAGGCTCAAAACACCCTTTCCGAACAGGGTCTTAGCGTAGACGTAAGACATATCATGTTGGTTGCAGATATCATGACTTCCGAGGGACATGTGAAATCCATCGGTAGACACGGTATCAGTGGTGAAAAATCAAGTGTATTAGCTCGTGCAGCTTTTGAAGAAACTGGTAAACATTTGCTTAACGCAAGTATTCGCGGAGAAGTGGATGATTTAACAGGTATCATCGAAAATATTATTATTGGACAACCAATACCTCTTGGTACCGGTTCAGTCGGTGTCAAAATGGATTATAAAAAAGAATAGGAGGCTAGATGATGGACGTAGATAGAGGAATCAGGGTTGCTGTTGACACTGGTGATGTGACATTAGGCTCTGAAAAATCAATTCAATCTTTAAAATTAGGAAAAGGACAACTTGCAGTTGTTGCTCAAAACGCTCCTAAAGAAATTCTTGAAGATGTTGAATATTATGCAAATCTTTCCGAAATTCCATTCATTGTATATGATGGAAGTAGTGTAGATTTGGGTTCTGTTTGTGGTAAACCTTTCACTGTTGCTACATTAATCGTAAACGATCCAGGAGATTCTACAATATTAGACGATTTGAGGTAGATTTAAGTGTCTATTAAATTCAGTGCAAATGAAATTAGATTCATAGCTCTTTTCGAAAATATGACTGGAGCAATGGTGAAAGATTGCATTATCGATGATGAACATGGAAAAGTCACTTTTGTTGTTAAAAACGGTGACATGGGACTTGCAATAGGTAAAGGTGGAAGTTCAGTATCTAAGGTTCAAAGAGCAGTTGATAAAGGTATTGAAATTGTGGAGTTGGATGAAGATCCAATACAGTTTATTAAAAATTGTTTATCTCCTGCAAAATTACAATCTGTTAAAATTTCTCAAAAGCAAACTGGCGAAAAAATTGCTATTGTTACAGCAGATAATACCAATAAACGTATTGCTATCGGTAAAAACGGAATCAATATTGAAAGAGCTAAATTATTAGCTGATAGACAACATAATATTGATAATATAATTTTAAAATAGCTTTCGAGCTATTTTATAAATTTTATTTTTTTTCATTTGTTTTTTTTAAAATTTATTTTTATTCTTATTTTTAACCCTAAAAATGAATACCTTTATAAAGGTGTATGTATATAAATTATCATAAGATATCTGTACTTTTTTATAACGTGACTATGTGTGCTTTTTGTCATCGTTTTTAATTTCATTTCAAGATATCTTCTTTTAGATAAAGTATTTTATCTAATTAATTATTACTACTGATTGTATCTCAGAATTTAGATTGTACTATCTAGTTTATAGTATAAATCGCAGCGGTGGATTCTTAGATATGTTTTTAACAAAAAATTCGAGGAATAAATATGCCAGGACTTTTTGCTGCAAAAAAACTTAAAAAGAATAGACAAAATTTTAAGTGGAAAGATGTAGATTACAAAAGAAGAGCTTTAAGATTAGATGTTAAAGCAGATCCTTTAGAAGGAGCTCCTCAAGCAAGAGGAATTGTAATCGAAAAAGTAGGGATAGAAGCAAAACAACCTAACTCTGCTATTCGTAAATGTGTACGTGTTCAATTAATCAAAAACGGTAAACAATTAACAGCTTTCGCACCAGGTGACGGAGCTATCGGATTTATCGATGAACACGATGAAGTGATGATTGAAGGAATCGGCGGACCATCCGGAAGATCCATGGGAGATATTCCAGGAGTCCGTTGGAAAGTTTCCAAAGTAAACAACGTAGCTTTATCAGAAATGGTAAGTGGAAAAATAGAAAAACCTGTAAGATAAGGAGTTATATTTATGAGTAAATTATTCAATAAATGGGATCTCGATGAAGTAAAAGTTGAGGACTTAGGTTTAGTAAAATATATCTGCTTAGATGAAACTTTAGTTCCACATACTTCTGGAAGACACGTAAAAAGACAATTCGCAAAATCTAAAGTATCAATTGTTGAAAGATTAATGAACAAAATCATGAGAACCCATCTCAACTCAGGTAAGAAAAACAAAGCTTACAATATCGTAAGGGATGCTTTAGAAATCATTAACAAAAGGACTAAAAAGAATCCTGTTCAAGTTTTAGTTACTGCAGTTGAAAACACTGCACCTCGTGAAGAAACCACCCGTATCAAATACGGTGGTATCGGGTACCAAGTTGCAGTTGACATTTCTCCACAGAGAAGAGTTGACTTATCCTTAGGTTTCCTAACAAGAGGTACTTTACAATCTTCATTCAAAAACAGAAAATCTGTTGCAGAATGTTTAGCTGACGAATTAATCCTTGCATCTGAAGAAGATTCAAGAAGTTTCGCTTTACAAAAAGCTGAAGAGAAAGAAAGAGTTGCTAAAGCAGCACACTAATCATAATAATATTTTTATTTAGGTGGTTATTTTGAGTAGAAGAGACAAAATGATTGCAAAAATCAAAGAATTGATGTACGAACCTGAACAAATCAGAAACATTGGTATCTGTGCTCACATCGATCACGGTAAAACCACTTTATCTGACAACCTCTTAGCAGGTGCAGGAATGATTTCCGAAGAACTTGCAGGTGACCAAAGATTCTTGGATTTCGACGAACAAGAACAAGCTCGTGGTATTACTATTGATGCAGCTAACGTATCCATGGTACACGATTACAAAGAAAAAGAATACTTAATTAACTTGATTGATACTCCAGGTCACGTTGACTTCGGTGGGGACGTAACTCGTGCAATGAGAGCTGTGGACGGTGCAGTAGTTGTAGTTTGTGCTGTAGAAGGTATCATGCCACAAACCGAAACTGTATTCAGACAAGCATTAAAAGAAAACGTAAAACCAGTTTTATTCATCAACAAAGTTGACAGATTAATCAACGAGTTAAAATTAGAACCTGAAGAGTTACAAAACAGATTCTTAAAAATCTTCATGGAAGCTAACAAATTAATCAAAAACATGGCTCCTGAAGACAAAAAAGAAGAATGGAAATTAGACTTCACTGATGGTAGTGTAGCATTCGGTTCAGCATACCACAACTGGGCTATCAACGTTCCAACCATGCAAGAAACTGGAATCAACTTTAAAGATATTATTGATTACTGTAATGCTGACAATGAAAAAGAATTAGCACAAAAAGTACCTTTATCCGATGTATTATTAGGTATGGTAGTAGAACACTTGCCTTCACCTAAAGAAGCTCAGGAATACAGGGTACCTAACATCTGGGATGGAGACATCGACTCCCCAGCAGGTGAATGTATGATTAACACCTCCCCTGACGGACCTTTAGCAGTAATGGTCACCAACGTATCTGTAGATAAACACGCTGGTGAAATCGCTACCGGTAGGGTATACGGAGGAGCAATCGAAAAAGGTACAGAAGTATACCTTGTAGGATCCCACGGAAAATCCAGGGTACAGCAAGTGGGTGTATACTTCGGTCCTGAAAGGGTTAACACCGACAAGGTTCCTGCAGGTAACATCGTATATGTTGCCGGTGCAAAAGGAGCTATCGCTGGTGAAACATTATGTGATCCTGAACACAAAATCAAAGAGTTCGAAGGATTAGAACACATCTCAGAACCTGTAGTTACCGTTGCTGTAGAAGCTAAAAATACCAAAGACTTACCAAAACTAATCGAAGTATTAAGACAAACCGGTAAGGAAGACCCTACCGTAAAAATCGATATTAACGAAGAAACCGGTGAGCACTTAGTATCAGGTATGGGAGAACTTCACTTAGAAGTTATCGGTTACAGAATCAGTGAAAAAGGTGTGGACATCACCACATCCGAACCTATTGTTGTATACAGGGAAACCGTAAGGCAATTATCTCCACAAGTTGAAGGTAAATCCCCTAACAAACACAACAGATTCTACATCACTGTTGAACCTATTGAACCTTCCCTCTACGATGCAATCGCTGACGGTAAAATCAAAGAAGGTAGAGTTAAAGGTAAAGAAGCAGCTAACGACTTCATGGAAGCAGGACTTGAAAAAGAAGAAGCAAGAAGAGTATGGGCTGTACACAACAGAAGCATATTCCTCAACATGACTCGTGGTATTCAATACTTGGATGAAGTAAAAGAATTGTTACTCGAAGGATTTGAAAACACCTTGAAAAACGGTCCTTTAGGTGAAGAAATCTCCATGGGATTAAAATTCAAACTCCACGATGCAAAACTTCACGAAGACGCAGTTCACAGAGGACCTGCACAAGTATTACCTGCTATCAGAAACGCAATCTTAGGTTCCATGATGCTTGCTGAACCTGCTTTACTTGAACCAATGCAAAAAGTAGTTATTGACACTCCAAATGATTACATGGGTGCATGTACTCGTGAAATCCAAAACAGAAGAGGTCAAATTGTTAACATGGGTCAAGAAGGAGACATGGCAAGAATTGAATCTAAAGTGCCTGTAGCTGAAATGTTTGGTTTCGCTGGTGATATCAGATCTGCTGCTGAAGGTAGATGTTTATGGTCTACTGAAATTGCAGGATTTGAACCACTCCCAAGAGAAATGCAAAATCAAATTGTAAGAGAAATCAGACAAAGGAAAGGCTTATCCGCAGAACCATTCCCTGCAAGCCACTACTTAGGTGATTTATAAAATTAAAATTTTAATTTTTTAATTTTTTTATATTTTTATAAAAATTCATGAAAAAAACATTAGCTTTTTATATGTTGAAAAACATATAATGAATTTAAGCTAACATTTAAGCTTATGACTAATGTTTGTTAATATTATTAAAGAGGTTATATAATGGCAAAAGAAAAAGAACATCTTAACTTAGCATTTATTGGACACGTTGACCACGGAAAATCCACTTTAGTTGGACACTTATTATTAAAAGCTGGTGCAATCGCTGAACAACAATTAGATGACGGAGAAAACAAATTCAGATTTGTTATGGACAAATTAGGAGAAGAAAGAGAAAGAGGAGTAACTATCGACTTAGCTCACCAAAAATTCTCCACCAAAAAATACGACTACACTGTAGTAGACTGTCCTGGACACAGAGACTTCGTTAAAAACATGATCACTGGTGCTTCCCAAGCAGACGCTGGTGTTTTAGTAGTTGCAGCAGACGACGGTGTAATGCCTCAAACCAAAGAACACGTGTTCTTATCAAAAACTTTAGGTATCAACCAATTAATCGTTGCAATCAACAAAATCGACTTAGTTGATTACTCAGAAGACAAATACAACGAATTAAAAGAAGAAGTTTCAAACTTAATCAAAACCGTAGGTTTCAACCCTGCTGAAGTACCTTTCATCCCATTATCTGCATTTGAAGGGGACAACATTAAAGAAGCATCTCCTAACACCTCCTGGTACAAAGGTGACTCTTTAATCGATGCTTTAGACAAATTAACTCCACCTGAAAAACCTACTGACTTACCTTTAAGAATCCCTATCCAAGATGTTTACTCCATCACTGGTGTAGGAACCGTACCTGTAGGAAGAGTAGAAACTGGTGTAATGAAAAAAGGTGAAAACGTAATATTTGAACCAGCAGGAGCTTCCGGAGAAGTTAAATCTATCGAAATGCACCACGAACAATTTGAAATTGCTGAACCTGGTGACAACATCGGATTCAACGTAAGAGGTGTCGGTAAAAACGATATCAGAAGAGGAGACGTAGCTGGTCACACTGACTCTGCTCCTACTGTAGCAAAAGAATTCGACGCACAAATCGTTGTTTTACAACACCCTGGTGTAATTACCGTTGGATACACTCCTGTATTCCACTGTCACACTTCCCAAGTAGCATGTACTTTCTTAGAATTATCTAAAAAATTAAACCCTGCTACTGGTGCTGTTGACGAAGAAAACCCTGACTTCTTAAAAACTGGTAATGCAGCTATCGTTAAAATTAAACCTACCAAACCAATGTGTCTCGAAAACGCAAAAGAAATCCCTCAAATGGGTAGATTTGCTATCAGAGATATGGGTCAAACTGTTGCAGCAGGTTTATGTCTTAACATTACCCCAGCAAAATAAGTTTGTAAACAATAATTAGAAAGTAATTTCTTACTTTCTTTCTTTTTGTTTTTTGGAGGAGAATAAATGAATCAAGCAAGAATTAAGCTTACTGGAACAGACCCAGAAAAATTAGCATACGTATGTGATCAACTTAAAAAAATTGCTGAAAGAACTGGTGTTGACTTATCTGGTCCTATTCCATTACCTACTAAAAAATTAGTAGTGCCTACAAGAAAATCTCCAGATGGAGAAGGTAAAGCTTCTTGGGAAAAATGGGAACTCAGGATTCATAAACGTTTAATCGGTATTGGAGCTGATGAACGTGCTATGAGACAAGTCATGAAAGTAAATGTTCCTGATAATGTAAGTATTGAAATTGAACTTAAAGGATAAATATTTAGAATCCTTCTAAATATTCCTTTTCATATGCCGAGATAGTCTAGTCTGGTAAGGCGCAGGACTTGAAATCCTGTGAGGTTTCCCTCGCCTGGGTTCAAATCCCAGTCTCGGCGTTTTATATTTAATCTATTTTTAATAAAGTTGTATAATGTAATTTTCTATTTTTGCATAAATTTAAATTAAATATTTGGAGTCCGTCTGAATATTTCTTTTCATATGCCGAGATAGTCTAGTCTGGTAAGGCGCAGGACTTGAAATCCTGTGAGGTTTCCCTCGCCTGGGTTCAAATCCCAGTCTCGGCGTATTTTATTTAAAAAAAGCTTTTTAACTTAATGTCCAATTCATCAAGGTTGGATACGATATCATTTTTATTCAATTCATCTATTTCAGGTCTCTGTATCATAACTACGGCGACATTGCTCTTATTTGCAGCTTCGATTTTTTCAATTACTCCGCCGACCTCGCCGCTTTCCTTGGTAATCATAACGCTTGCATCATATTTTTCCATCAAATCAATGTTTTCTTCGATGCTTGCAGCACCTTTCATTGGTATTATGTGTGACGGATCAATTCCAAGCTTTTCGCATTTTTTAATTGAGCTTTCAACCTTTAGGATTCTTGGATAGAATCTATCGACTGAAACATATTTCAGGATCTCTTCCATGGTGTTTGCACCTGCAAAATGCAGTACATTTCCATTAGGAAATTCACTTTTTATCAATTTTCCCGCTTCGTCAAATGAAGTTACATAATGTATATGTGATGTTTCTATGTTTTCCAGGTTGGTGGTGGGTCTTTCAAAGCGGATATATGGCATTTTTAGTTCATGTGCAATGCCTGTGCTGGTTTGGGTAATGTGTGATGCAAAGGGGTGTGTTGCATCAATTAGGATGTCAAATCCTTTTTCTTTTATGATTTCAATTATTTCATCTTTGGGTAGTGGGCGTGCGATTGTTTCATCGCTTCCGCCTTCCATTGCCAGTTTTGCACCATATTCGGTAGTTGTTGTAGTTAAAATGTAGCTTTCGTAATTCTTTTTGATGTGCTGTATTATATTTATGGAATCTTTTGTTCCGCCAAGCAAAAATATCTTCATTCTATCACTTTTCTCATTAACTTATCTGCAATTACAATGGTAAATGATATAATTATAATTATCGCCCAGTCAATTAAATTGATTGAAGTTGTTCTGAATATGATCTGCAGCTGCGGAATGTATATGATTAAAACCTGAAGTGCAAATGAAATCAGAATTGCAATATACAGGAATCTGCTTGACTCTTTTGAATTTGCTTTTCTGTTATATGCATTGAACAGCTGATACATTACAAATAGTGTAAATGCAACGGTCATCGCCTTTTGCTCTGAATGTGTAACATTTAATTCATAGAAAAACACTGCTATTGTTCCTATTGCCATCACAATTCCTGAAAGAAGTATTTCAGTCAGTGTTTTTTTGGTTAAAATGTCTCCGGTTTCAGGCGGACGCTGCATCAGGTCCTTTTCGGCACCTTCAATACCCAATGTCTGTGCAGGTGGCCCGTCCATTACTATATTTAACCATAACAGTTGCACCGGATTGAATGGAAGTGGCAGGTTTAGAAGTGAGGTTCCGACAATTGTCAATATTGCCCCGACATTTGTTGAAACCTGAAACTTGACAAATCTTTTGATGTTGTCATAGATTTTACGGCCTTCCTTTACGGCTTTGACTATTGTTGTGAAATCATTGTCCTGAAGAATCATGTCTGCGGATTCCTTGGCGACATCGGTTCCGTCACCCATTGCAACACCGATTGATGCCTTTTTAAGTGCCGGCGCATCATTCACGCCATCACCGGTCATGGCTACAATGTTGTCTGACTCTTTCAGGGCTTCGACAATTCTCATTTTCTGTGTCGGCTTTACCCTTGCATAAACCTGGATGTCATCAGCGATTTCAAGATATTCCTCTTTTGAAAGTCTGCTCAACTCCTCTCCGGTAATTGTTCTTCCGCCGGTCAGTATTCCCAGGTCTTTTGCAATTGCCTGTGCTGTCTTTTCATAGTCTCCTGTAATCATTTTAACCTTGATTCCAGCTTTTAGACAGTCTCTTACAGCCTCTTTTGCGCCTTTTTTTGGAGGGTCTATCAATCCGAGAAGGCCTGTGAAAATCAGATTTTCCTCAGCATCACTGTCATCTTCAATCTTGTATGCAAACCCGATTACCCTCAATGCCTTTTCGCTCATTTCATCAATTTTTTTAATTATCATTTCCTTGGTTTTAGCATCAAGGATTTCAATAGTTCCCTCATTATCTATGTGTTTGCATTTGCCTAGAATTATTTCTGGAGCACCTTTTGTCAAAACAATATTGGATTCGTCATTTAGGATATGTGTGGTGGTCATCATTTTACGATTGCTGTCAAGTGGAATTTCATCGATTCTTTCAAGCTCGATTTCGCATGATTCGGAGAACTTTAAAATCGCACCGTCAGTCTGATCGCCAATAACCTCCTCGTTTTTGATGACTGCATTGTTGCACATTTTTCCAATCTCCAATGTTTTTGACTCATTTGCAAAAAAACTGTCAACCACGGTCATTCTGTTTTCGGTCAGTGTCCCTGTCTTGTCACTGCAGATGATTGTGCATGAGCCCAGTGTTTCAACAGACAGCAATTTGCGCACAAGCGCATTGGATTTGGCCATCTGTGACATTCCAAGCGCAAGGGTCAGTGTCAAAACCGCAGGAAGACCTTCAGGAATGGCTGCAACCGCAAGTGACACTGCAGTCATGAAAGTCTCAACAAGGGGAATTCCTTTAAAGAATTCCAATATAAAAATTGCAATACAGACGATTATTGCAATTATGGACAGTGTTTTTCCAAGGTTTCCAACCTTTGTTTTAAGGGGAGTGTCTTCGTCCTCCTCCTGGACGATTTGAGCTATTTTTCCGATTTCTGTCTGCATTCCAATGCTTTTTACAATTCCTATTGCGTTTCCTGAAATGATGTTGGAATCCATATAGGCTTCATCGCCAACTTCTTTTCTGATTGCTTCGGACTCTCCGGTCAGTGAAGACTCATCACAGCTCAAGTCATTGACCTCAATTAAAATCAAATCTGCAGGCACCTTGTTTCCTTCATCCAGAATCACGACATCGTCAATTGTTAAATCTTCAGAGTTGATTTCCTGAATCTCTCCGTCCCTTTTGACGACGGCTGTTTTAACGATTAAACTTTTCAGGCTTTCCATTGCCTTTCGGGAACGGTACTCCTGAATGAATCCCATTATCACATTTAGCAACACCGCAAGGATGATGACTCCCGCATCAATGACGTCTCCAATTGCATATGCAGCAACTGCTGCAACAAGTAAAAGTCCGATTAGAATGTCGACAAATTGGGATAGGAACAGAACAACTAGTGGTGTTGGCTTTTTCTCATCAAGCTTGTTTAAACCGTATTTATTTTGTCTTTCAATGGCTTCTGCACTTGTCAGGCCCCTTATTTCACTGCTCATATAATCACTTCAGAATATAAAAACTTGCCTTGTTATGATTTTTTAATTTCATATTAACTTTTGGAGTATTTAAATCTTCATTGGTCAGAGGTTTTATGATTAGCTGTGAGCCTATTTTTCTTGCCAAATTGACCAGATGTGGCTGAAGTTCGCTTGGAGGCCTTATTGAGTAGATGATGTCAGTGTTTTCATAAAGCTTCAAATCAGGATTTGTGATGTCATCCTTAACGACGCTCGAATCCTTTGGAAGTATGTCCGTTTTGATTAATGTAATGTTTTCTTTGCTGGATAGCATTTCTGCAATCCGGTCAAATTTGCCCACTCCAATCTCGGCAATTTTAACCTTGTCGTCTCCGACTTCTTTTAAGATATAGTCTGCAAAATCATCCCACATATTATTAATATTCGTCATTACTCTTTATAAAAAGTTTAGTTAAAAATTTTGAATATATCTTAACTTTTAAATACATGGTTTTTTATAATTTATTCTAGTATGATTGTTAGAAAATTCAAACCCACCGATTTAAAAAGAGTCTATGAAATTGAAAGCATGTCATTCAACCAATCATATGGCATTAACATGTTTCAGCAGTTGTATGAGATGGGTGTGGGTTTTCTGGTGGCTGAAGATGAGGGCTATGTCATTGGATATGTCATTTTCTGGATTAAATATGAAAATCAGGGACATATCATATCAATTGCAGTCGATAAGAATTACAGGCGCCTCAAGGCCGGAACACACCTTTTAATCAAGGCCATCTCCATTTTGTCAATGCTTAAAATCGATGCGATTTATTTGGAGGTAAATGAGAATAACACTGCGGCCGTTGAATTTTACAAGACTTTCAACTTTAAAATCGATCGTGTGGTTCCGGGGTATTATGAGGATGGTGATGGGGCAATTATAATGTATTTACCTGTTGAGAGAGGTAAGATTTCCACTCAATAGTTGATTGTATTGTGCAAGTGCGTCTGAAGGGATATTTCCGGTTGCAAAAAGAATTGCAATCAATGCTATGTAGAATATGAAAATCGCCAGTTGAATATGTCCATGCTTTCTTGCAACGGGATCTTTTCTTGTTGATAAGTAAATTGCAATGATCAATCCGAGAATTCCTCCAAGTATTGAAAAGATATATCCGAACACTATCAGCCATCTGCTTGTCTTGTTGTGTCTGTATTCAGAGGCATTGTTTGAAATTTCTTTTTTAATAACAATTGGATTCAAATTGCTGTTAGGGTCTCCCTGAAACTGTTTTTTAAAAACCAGTGGGGTGCCACATTTAACACAATACTCTGCCTCTTCAGGATTGTTGAATCCACATAACGGACAGGCATATTCACTGTTTTCTATTTTTGGAAATTCATATCCGCATTTTATACAAAAACCATACATATCGTCGCTTGCGCTACCACATTGTGGGCATCTTCTAATCATACTATCACTTACTTTAATAATTACAAATGATTATTAATAAATGTTTTTAAAATTTTCACGAAGATATATTAAACTTGTAAACAATATCTTAATCAATGATTGAAAAAATAGAAATCACCCAAAGATTCAATTTCAAACGGCTGAACCGCCATTATGAATGTTTCACAATAGACCTGGTCAACAGGAATGCTTACTATAAAATCTCCGAACGTGGGAGCGGTGACAAGTTTTTAACTGAAAATCCTCTCTGTGACGATTCATGGATTGACATACTGGTTGATTTGAGGCGCAAGATGACCAGTCAAATCTATAGGATGTCTGATGAAGAGGTTGATGAATTTGTGCATGATTTCAATGGCCTGGAATTATTTAAGGATTTTGAATCCGAGGAATTTTCATATTTTGAAAAGATTGAGCTGATATATTCCTGCAATGTCATTATCTATTCAACGGACAACTATGAGGAATACAGCTTCAAAAACAATTATCCTCAAAATTGGACCCGGTTTGGTGAAATCTTAAACGACCTGTTTAAATTTGATGTTCTCCATCTGAACCATCAAAGGCATCTGGCAACACCTTTATATTATGACATTCGCCGGGATGGGGTCTATGCGGATGAAAAATTAGATGTCAAATGCATTGAATTCGGCCACTATCAGACTTATCCCTATGAACTTCCGAATCCAAGATTGATAGTTGACTTTTCAGATGGTTCAATTCACGGATACATTGAAAAGGAATTGGGCGAGGGCAGCAGCGAACTGATTTTAAGGCTGCTTGAAAAATACCATGTCTACAGGTGGATTTTTGACGAATACCACAAGAAGTCTAATGAACGTGATCCCGACGACCTGGAAGGCTATGACTGGTATCTTGAGATAGTCTTTGAGAATGATGTCATATGGCACATATTCGGCTATAATGACTATCCGGACACTTATGTTCATCTGGCACGTGAAATAATGGACATTACAGGCATGGATTTGCTTGAAATCAATACCATTGCCGATGGTGATTTGGAATTGTTTGAAAAGTATGGTGCGGAAAAACTAACTTATTAGCTCAACATACTCGTCAAGCAGGCTGAACAGTTCCTCTTTTGTATTCATCTTAAACAGTTTCGGTTTTATTTCAACGCTGCGGTACTGTCCTTTCAGGTAGTAAGCAGCATGTGTTCTCATCTTATGCATTGCCACCTTTTCAGGTCTGATTTCACTTAAAAGTTCAGCATGCCTTTTAATCATTTCAATTTTCTCTACAAGGCCGATTTTTTCAGGTTCGGTTCCGTAATCCAAATACTCAACGCACTGTTTGATAAGCCAGGGATTTCCAAGAACGCCCCGGCCGATCATTATTGCATCGCAACCTGTCTCATCAATCATCCTTTTGGCATCATAACATGTGAAAATGTCTCCGTTTCCAATCACAGGTATTGACAGTGTGTCCTTGATTTTTTTTATGAGTGACCAGTTTGATTTCACGCCATATCTGTCCTCACGTGTGCGGGGATGGACGGTTATTGCTGATGCACCGCACTCTTCAATGATTTTTGCTATCTCACATGCATTGATGTGGCGATTGTCCCAACCACTGCGGATTTTAACCGTAACCGGCAGGTCAACAGTATCGACAACTGCACTTACAATGTCTTTCACTTTATCTGGATGCTTTAGAAGTGCGCTTCCGGCTTTTGCCTTGACTGCAACCTTTGTGACAGGACATCCCATGTTGATGTCGATAATGTCCGGTTTCATGTTCTCTTCAATATATTTTGCAGCTATCTTGAATGATTCGGCTTCGGCTCCGAAAATCTGTTGGGAAATTGGTCTTTCAGCTTCTGTCATGTAAAGCATCTCCTTGGTTTTCCAGTTGTTATACATCAATGCCTTGTCTGACACCATTTCGGTGGACAACAGTCCGCAGCCCATGTCCTTGGCTATTCTTCTGAATGCCGAATCACTGATTCCGGCCATGGGTGCAAGCACCACCTGATTTTTGATTTTCACATTTCCAATTTTCCATTTCATAGTGTCACTTTAAATTATGCTGAATTTCAGTGTTTTTTTCATTACTTATTTATATTTGTAATTATATAATTATATCTATTATATTAATTTAATTATTATGGGATAACATGGCTAGCGTATCATCAAAAGAATTATATGAATTTAAAAAGACATTAAAAGAATTGGCTAATAAAAGAGGCAGAGGTACCGAGCTTGTTTCCGTTTACATTCCACCAACCAAACAATTGAGTGATGTTGGTAAGCACATGAGAGATGAAATGGGTCAGAGTGCTAACATTAAAAGTAAACAGACAAGGAAAAACGTACAGTCTGCTATTGCGGTTATTTTAGAAAGCATCAAGTTATACAGACAACCTCCTGAAAACGGTTTGGTTCTCTTTGTGGGAATGATTCCTAAAGGGGGCCCCGGTACTGAGAAGATGGAAAAATATGTTCTGGAGCCGCCTGAACCTGTTCAGACCTACTGGTACAAATGTAACAATGAATTTTTCGTAGAGCCTCTGGAATACATGATTGAGGAGCATGATGTTTACGGTGTTGCGGTAATTGACAGAAACGAAGCAACTTACGGTACTCTTAAAGGTAAAAAGGAAACCATCCTCGGCCATTTGACAAGTGGTGTTCCTGGAAAACACAAGGCTGGAGGACAGTCTCAAAGAAGGTTTGACCGTGTAATTGAAGATTTGGCTCACCAATTTTTAAAACGTATTGGAGATCATATGAACGAGGCATACCTTCCACTTAAGGATGACTTGAAGGGAATCATCCTTGGAGGGCCGGGTTTCACCAAAAAGGATTTCTATGACGGCGATTATCTCCAGTATGAATTGAAGGACAAGGTCATCTCCATTGTAGACACTTCATACACCGGTGAAGAGGGTATCCGTGAGGTCATCACAAAGTCCGCTGACGATTTGGAAAACCTTGACGTTATGCACGAGAAAAAACTGGTTCAAAGATTCATCAAGGAACTGATCAAGGAAAAAGGCCTTGCATCATACGGTGAGGATGAGGTTAGGCGCAACCTTATTATGGGTGCGGTTGACATTTTGCTTTTGTCCGAAGATTTGACCAGCATGCGCAAGAAATTTGTCTGTCAGGGCTGCGGACATGAGGAAAACATCACTGTAAAGACACAGTCCGAAGCGGATGGTCTTCACAAGAAATGTCCTAACTGTGGCGAAAACTTAAAAGAACAGGAATCTATTGATTTGGATGATGAGTTTGTTGAACTTGCTGAAGAAATGAACACTGATGTTGAGTTCATATCCACTGAAACTGAAGAAGGTATGCAGATTTTCAGGGCATTTGGTGGAATAGCGGCAGTTTTAAGGTATTATGTTGACTATTAATTGTAACACTTTGGAGACTTGTCCAGATGTGTTATAATATTACTTTTTCTTTTTTCTTTTTTGGTATAGAAATTGTTTAGACCTTCTTCCTGTCTTATCTGATTTATAAGATTGAAAAATACTTGTTTTGGAACTTCTTTTTCCTTGTTGAGCTCCACATATAGTGAGTGCATTGATCTGTTTTTAGTCAGGTAGTTTTCCTTCAGGTTTTCATATTGACTTTTGCTTATCATTGTTATCACTTTGTCTATTTAAATTAAATTTTCATTGCATTTTTAATATTAATATATTAATTATGATATATAAAGGAATATGCTTTTTGAAATTATATATAATTTTGTTTAATATTTTTTATAATTTGTCCATTTTGTTCGGTTTTCTGGGATGCATTTTGATGATGTCCGAACATTTTTACTTTTTAAATCTTCGGAAAACTTTGGGTGGAAGATACTTTCCGACATTTGTTTATGATTTGATAATTTTTATTGTCAATTGTAGAATAAATATTAAAAAAGAGTTAAAAAATAAATAAATTTTTTATTATTTTTTATAATTTGTATAATATTTATCATAATTTTTATGAATAATATTGATTAATTTTTACTAAAAATTGAATAATATTTAAATATTAGAAGGTGCATATAATTAACTATATTGTTAAAAATTTAATGATATAAAATTCAAATTTTCGATTTGGAGGAATAATTTTGTCATACGTAGATGAAGTAATTGAAACTATAATAGAACAAAACCCTTCAGAACCAGAATTCCACCAAGCAGTACGCGAAGTATTGGAATCTTTAAGGGTAGTAATTGAAGAAAACGAAGAAGAATACAGAAAAAATGCACTTCTTGAAAGATTAACAAACCCGGAAAGACAATTCAAATTCCGTGTTCCATGGGTAGACGACAACGGTCAAGTACAAGTAAACACCGGTTACAGGGTACAGTTCAACTCAGCAATCGGACCCTACAAAGGAGGATTACGTTTCCACCCTTCAGTAAATCTCGGAATTATCAAATTCTTAGGTTTTGAACAAATCTTCAAAAACTCCTTAACAGGCCTTCCAATTGGCGGAGGTAAAGGTGGATCTGACTTCGATCCAAAAGGAAAATCAGACAGAGAAATCATGGCATTCTGTCAAAGCTTCATGACCGAATTATGCAAATACATCGGTGCAGACACAGATGTTCCAGCAGGGGATATCGGTGTAGGTGGCCGAGAAATCGGTTTCTTATTCGGACAATACAAAAGAATCAGAGGATTATACGAAGGTGTGTTAACCGGTAAAGGATTAAGTTTCGGAGGATCTCTAGCAAGAACCGAAGCAACCGGATACGGATTATTATACTTCACAAACGCAATGCTTAAAGCAAATGACATTGATATTGCAGGAAAAACCATCCTTGTTTCAGGCGCAGGTAACGTGGCAATATATGCTATCGAAAAAGCACAACAATTAGGTGGTAAACCTGTAACCTGTTCCGATTCCACCGGTTGGATTTACGACCCAGAAGGAATCGACGTGGAACTGCTCAAAGAAGTAAAAGAAGTAAGACGTGAAAGATTAACCGCTTATGCAGAAGCAAGACCATCAGCTGAATACCACGAAGGAAAAGGCGTATGGACAGTTAAAGCAGACATTGCTCTACCATGTGCAACCCAAAACGAATTGCAATTAGAAGATGCTAAAAACCTAGTTGCAAACGGTATTGTTGCAGTTGCAGAAGGAGCAAACATGCCAACCACAATCGAAGCAACCGAATACCTGCAAGAAAACGGCGTATTATTCGCACCAGGTAAAGCTTCCAACGCTGGTGGAGTAGCAACTTCCGCACTTGAAATGTCACAAAACTCAGAAAGATTATCATGGACTTTTGAAGAAGTTGACGGCAAACTTCAAAACATTATGGAAACCATCTTTGCAAATGCATCAGCTGCTGCTGAAGAATACGGCATGGATAAAAATTACGTAGCAGGAGCAAACATTGCAGGATTCAAGAAAGTGGTTGACGCAATGAACGCACAAGGAATCGTATAGATTTCCTTGTTTATTTTTTCTTTTTTTGAGTTAATAGTTAATTATTTAACTATTGTGTAATGATAAGTTATATTTAGGATAATTATATTGTTTTTAATTTAATTTTTACTGTTTAATGGATTGTGAATAGTTTAAGTTACTCTCTTTTTATTTTGCGATGTGGAGTGGTATCACATGGTTCATCGTGTTTTTTCACATCTGTGATTTTGCACACTGTCGCACTTCCAATTATTCTATTATTTTTCAAAACATATCTTTAGTTGGAATAATCTTCATGTTGTTGGTCATGATAAAGTATATATTTAATATATTCATTTACAATAATTATAAATAATATATTGAATATAATAAATGTATCTAATTAACTTTAATATCATGGAGTGTTTGTCATGACTATGAAAACAATTCGAGTAACTGAAGAAATTCACACAAAACTAGCTCATTTAGGTTTAAAATCCGAAACATATAATGACATTATAGCTAGATTAATCGAGGCGTATGAAAAAATGTATTTTGAAGAATTAAGTGATGAAGAAGCAGATTACTATAATGAAAGAATCAGACTTTTTGAAAATGGGGATTATACTGGCACTAGAAAGGTTGATTTAGATGCCATCAGAAAATAATCCTGAAGTACAATATGAGCTTTTTGAAGACAAAAAAGCAATAAAGTTCATGGATAGTCATTCTGATGATGAAAAATTGATAAAAAGAATATATGGTAAATATCACCAATTATCAATTGATCCATATAACGAAGCAGAAAGTTCATTTAAAAGTAGAAAATGTCCAAAATGTAAAAAAACAAGAGTGGGGGACTATAGGATTATATATTTCATCAATGAATCAACTAAAGAAGTTGAAATAATTGATATTGGTCCTAGAAGATCTATCTATAAAAAATGGGATTGATTTTTTAAAAGTAGGGTGGTTTCACTAGTTTCCAGCACAAGGAATTGTTTAAATTTCCTTGTTTTATTTTTCTTTTTTTAAGTTAATAGTTAATTATTTAACTATTTTTATTTATATTTAGAATAATTAAATGGTTTTTAATTTAGTTTGTACTGTTTAAGGGATTGTAGATAGTTTAATTTCTCTTTTTATTATTTTTTGGAACATATGTTCTATTGGAATAATCTTCATGTTGTTTGTCATGATAACTTATATTGAGTAACTGAAGAAATTCACACAAAATTATCTCATTTGGCTTTAAAATCCGAAACATACCATGATATTATGGCTATATTAATTGATACGTATGAAAAAATCTATTGAAAAATTAAGTGGCGAAGAAGTAGATTACTATAATGAAAGAATAAGACTTTTTGAAAATGGGGATTATGCAGGCACTAGAAAGGTTGATTTGGAGGCCATCAGAAAATAATCCTGAAGTACAATATGAACCTTTTGATAGCAATAAAGTTCATGGATAATCATTGTGATGATGAAAAATTGATAAAAAGAATATATGGTAAATATCACCAATTATCAATTGATCCATATAACGAAGCAGAAACTTCATTTAAAAGTAGAAAAATGTAAAAAAACAATAGTGGGGGACTATAGGATTATATATTTTGTCAATGGATCATTTAATAAAAAAGATACGTAACTCTTCTATTTGCCATTAACGAATCTTTCCAGAGATTTTCCTTTAAAGTGGAACAGCTCCCAATCCTTCATGTCGGCACCGATTTTTAAGT
>Ga0326514_10000993_pt1 | contig 18674 bp, 21 predicted proteins | sample 3_2548_0518_D_FD_203653 | JGI IMG/M metagenome (GOLD analysis project Ga0326514, IMG submission 203653) | Bovine rumen microbial communities from UC Davis, California, United States - 3_2548_0518 | ecosystem: Host-associated > Mammals > Digestive system > Stomach > Rumen | place: USA... | reverse complement strand
TCTGTTGTAACTTTATCAGCAGGAATATACGGTTTGAAATTATTGTCCATATCTGCCTCCCGGAGCGTGATAGTACTACTGTACCATAAGGCGCAACTAATTGTAGATCCAGATACCCCTCGGAATGCAGTAAAACGGCACTTCCGGGGTGATTATGATACAAAAATCACAGAAATGTGTTATTTGCCGAGACTTTCAAAGAAGGGGGCAAAATAATCGTCAAGACCATCATATTCGTATTGCATGTACAAGCCGCCATTGACATAGACATCTATATACTGTCTGTCTAAAAAAACAAAATATGTATCGCCCTGATCCTCATATTTGAAAAAACGTCTGTAGTACGACATTTGTTCGGTGCCTGCAACAGGAATATCCACCTGTTCAGCCACTTCACCATAATCAAGAAGCGTAAATGAACTTACACTTTGAACAAAGATATCATTGCAGAATCCTGCATAACCGCCTGATACGATGTTCACATTTGCAACCACCAAAGCAATCTGCCCGTCTTCCATATCAGGAGTTATGTGATCTTCAAGGTTATACACATCAACACAATCTTCAATGATCGTCTTGTACTGGTCCTGAGCCTTCATAACATAAAATGAATAATCCTGCTCTGTGCGGGTATCAAACCCGTCAGCTATATCCGCGGATATCACAGACAGATCTGCACTTTGTTCAGTCTGTTCCGCAGCAGAACACCCGGTCATGGCAAGCCCGGATAACACTATAAGAACAACACATAATACAGAAATCAGTTTACTCATAAATGCCAGTCTCAAGAGGATAATAGTACATTGTTTCTTCAACCCTTTTCCAGGTGCCTGTTGAAAGGTCATAGTCCTGCCAATGTACCATCTCGCACTCTCCGCCCATCTCGGAATAAGACAAATGCAGATTGCCGTCGTTAAAAGTAATTTCACTATCCTGAATCGAGATGCCGGTAACCACGACATCTTTATCCGGATCCATTATATTCTTTTCATCGTACCCGAAAACAGTAGTTACAACTATTTTTCCGGAAACGGTCTTTATACTGCTTTCATCTTCTATGATCGATTTATATGATCTGAGATTGTCAAGGTGTGCTGACGAAATAGGCCCGCGGTAATATTCCTCGGGAATCAGACTGAACTTATTCTTATCGAGAACCGTAACGACCCTGTCTTCAAATACGACAATCTTCTCGAGCCCGAAAACGTTGTCAGAAGAACAAGTATATACATTTAAAGCTTTGTCTTCGTTCTTTACTTTATATGTGCATCCGGAAAGCATGCAAATACCTATTGTCAAAAGCAATAAAGCAACTGTAATCCTCTTTAAACACTTGATCATATATGGCTCCTTCCCGTTGATCCTGTGTTCCGGATCAGTGAAAACATCTCCACGGCGATCCTTCCGTTCTCCGCAAGATCTGATTCTATCTCTTTGCCTGATCGCATTAAATATAATCGGCTGTCCAGCATATGTAGAGAACATCCTTGGTCGGCTTATCTGAAGTCTTGGCATTAACATCACAGAAGATATATACCACCTGGCTGCCGATCTTAATGTCTCCCGGGCCGGTAAGCACAGGCTCACCTTCCTTCAGTGCTTCGATTTCATCTTCAGACAATCCTTTATCGGCAACGTACACACTCCATCCGGCTTTCTCATCCGAATATTCAATATCGATGTGCACGGTCGTTCCGGAAGGCGTTTCCTCGCAGTAATATCCGGTGTCGTAAACATCTTCCCCGGTAACTGTTCCAATGTATGAAGGAGGTTCCATGGGCGGGTCATCATGAACTGAAGATTTTCCGCACGATGTCAAAAGCAGTCCGGAGCACAAAGCCGGAATTGCAAGTAATGTATATATCTTTCTGTTCTTCATGTTTTTATCCTCAATTCTGCCGATACAGCAGTTTTACTCTTATACAGTTTGTTCCGGTCAATTGTTGCAACCGCTATGAATGTCACATTATAACAGAGCGCGGGTAATGGTTTTCCGTTGCGGATAAATACTGTTAAAATGGACCTGACATCTCTGTCGGGTCAGCAAAATACGGCATCTCTCACTCTCTGTCGTGTTATTCAGGCACCCTCCGGTGTTACCATTCATCTTGAAAGGAGATCTAACATGGACCAGATCAAGATAGGATCCCTTCTGAAGGAACTTAGAAATGAGCACAACTTATCTCAGGAACAGCTGGCTGAGAAATTTAATGTCTCATCAAGATCCATCTCAAGATGGGAGAACGGTAACACGATGCCTGATATCAGCATCATGATCGAGCTGGCAGACTTTTACGACATTGACATCCGCGAACTTCTAAGCGGAGAAAGGAAGAGTGACAAAATGGACAAAAACCTGAAAGAAACACTGGTAATGGTTGCAGACTATACCGAGGAAGAAAAAGCCAAGATCTTAAAGAAGGTCTATATATGCGGACAGGGTACACTGATCACTTCAGTGCTCTCAATGATCTTATATTTCATCACATATGGCCGTGATACAGGCATAGTTCTTACGCCTTTCCTGCTGATACTGGCAACCGGCATCTTCGGCATCAACACCGTCATGGCAGGACTTCAGCTTAAGGGTAAGATGAGCAAGGCAAGAAACAAAAAGCTGATCGGGATCTCCGTGGCAATCTGGGTCACAGTTGCGGTCATCATCCTGTTCTTCATGACATTCATCCTGCCGAAGATCCTTTTCGATATTTATGTGGCAAATGGAGGTGTCGTATAAAACTCAGGCGGCATCGTCATGCCACTTCTTTATTTACTTCTCCTTACAGATCTCCATGAAAATATCAACATCATTGCGGTCATATTCCTTGAATCCGCACTTCTCGTAAACATGGAATGCGCGGGGATTGTCGGCATATACGCCAAGGTAGATCCTGTCGAGACCCAGTACATCAAAACCATATCTGACGGACCATTTCAGCGCTTCTGTACCGTAACCCTTACCCTGCATATCGTAAGTAATCACTATTCCCCATTCCGCTTCGCCGAACACACGGTTAAAGAACTCGATATTACCGATCAGCTTACCGGAGTTCTTCTCTATCATCGAGAACATCTCCGCCTTATTATCGATCTTATCTTTCATGTATTTGTATTCATCTTCTTCGGAAAGAGGTTCGCGTCTCTCACCGATAAAACGCGCCACATTCTCAATGTCATTCACCATCTTGAGATATTCGGGAATGAGATCAAATGTCGGCCTTATGTAGATTATATTGTCTGATTCAAATTGTAGTTCCATGACCGGTGTTGTCAGCCTTTCTTTTTGAGAACAGCGGTCGCAGCCAATGCCTTGCCCTAACTTATCCTGCTATCCTTAATATGCGTTTTTCTTTTCAAACAATACGATTATACCATTTGAGAAGTATGAGTCAGGATAAAACAGGAAGCGGGTTCGGCGCCGCAAGACGACCGATACCCGCCTGATAAATTATGCAACTATCTTGTAGTAAGCGTTTGATGTGACTTTGTAGATCGCCGCATAGAATACTCCGCAGACCAGTACACAGATGCCGGCGCTTATGAGGAGCAGCGGGACATTGTTGTGTCCGAAGAGCATCAGGAGCTTATGGACTATCGGCAATACCGTTGCGAGATGGATACAGGCAAGGATGATGGGAATGATGAATACCGTCAGCATCTGTGAGTTGATGCTGTTCCTTATGTCCTCTTTGGTCATTCCGACCTTCTGCATGATGCCGAACCTTGACTGGTCCTCGAACCCTTCGGATATTTGCTTGTAGTAGATGATGAGAACGCATGAGACGAGGAAGATCACGCTGAGAAGGATGCCAAGGAAGAATAATCCCCCGAATGTCGTGACGAAATCTTCACGCTGTTCCGATCTGCATTCGCTTCGGACCAAATAGAAATCTCCCGTATAAAGTTCATCCATGATATAACTTCTGAGCCGGTTGTTAAACTCCTGCTCCTGTGATTCATCAAGACCGGTATCGAAAGCAAACTTCCACTCCCAGACAAGCATCGGCTCGCCACGGTAATCACTGATGTCTTTGAAACGTGAAGCAACACCGTTAAAATCATCTGTAACGATAATAAGTGATGAAACGAGTCCGTTCATTCCGATATTCTTCAGATTGTCTTCATTGCTGCTGATCTTTTTAGCTACTTTAAATGTCTCACTGCCTATGCTTATACTGTCCTCAAAAGGGAGATTTCCGTTGACAGCGACCAGGACTTCGCCATTGCTCAGGACTTCTTCTTTTCCGGTCAGTCCGTTGTAATCCTCAAGACTGATAAAATAGGCAACAGCAACCTTGTCGTAATCGATAGTTGTTGTCATTTCCAGCGGATTGATGTCCACATTGAGCTTACCGTTTTCAAAATAGCCTGAGATATCACAGTAGGAAATCGAGATGATATCCTTTGCTTCCGTGCCGAACTCATTGGTCTTCTTAATGATCTCATCCTCAAGTTTTGAAGCGGTCTTCTCATAGTCTTCCGAGAAACCGTAATTATTTGCAGAGCAGTTGATCTGTCTCGGATAGTGATTATGGAGCACTTCTTCCCTGTTAAGATACAGAGATGATGTTGAGGACATTATTACGAGGACCATTGTGAGAAGAATGCAGATGGAAGCAAGGCCTGCACCGTTTCTCTTCATTCTGTATGCCATGGAAGATACGGATACGAAGTGATTTGTTTTGTAGTAGTACTTCTTGTTTTTCTGAAGGATCCTGCAGAGCAGGACAGAACCTGCAATGAGCGTAATGTAAGTTCCGATGATGATCAGTATTACCGCAACAAAGAACCAGATGAGGGCCGATAAAGGCTGCTCGATCTTGAGCGCAATAACATAACCTGACAACATAATGAGAAGACCGGTAATACCTATAAACCAGTTTGCCTTCGGCGGCTTCTCACCCGTCTTATCCGAATGGATGAGATTGATCGCTCTCGAGAACCGTACTTTTCGCGCGGCGTTAAGGAATATCAGGAAGAAGATAAAACTGTACACGATGACAGTGGTAAGTATAGACTGCCAGCTGATGATGAACTTATAGCTCGATCCGATGCCGATCATCTTTCTGAATCCGAGTTCGGCAAGTTTGGAAAGACCGATGCCGATCGCAATACCGCCTGTGACAGCAGTGAACCATGTAATGAGCGTCTCAAAAAATATGATCTTTCCGAGATTTCTTCTGTTCATGCCGAGGACACTGTAAAGTCCGAATTCCTTGAGTCTTCCCTTGATAAGAGTTGACTGTGTATAAAAAAGGAATATAGTACCGAAAACCGCCATTACGACAGTTCCGAGTCTCAGCATATCCCTGGCTGTTCCGGCGCCGGCAAAGCCTTCGAGTATATTGGAAAATCCCAACAGGTGCATGATGTAAAATACTGAGACCATCAGGATACATGTCGCAATATACGGCACATAAAGCCTGCCGTTCTTGCGCATTCCGCTGACGGCCATCTTCGGATAAAAACCGGCCTTCATCAGTTGTCACCTCCCTGTGCGAGAAGTGTGAGCGTGTCGCTTATCTTCTGATACATCTGCCGGTCGGTAGCTTCACCCTTATATATCTGATGGAAGATAACACCGTCCTTGATAAACAGAACACGTGATGCATTTGATGCAGCCTTTGTTGAGTGAGTGACCATCAGGATAGTCTGTCCCATCTGGTTAACTTTCTTGAAAAGCGCTAGAAGTTCGTCTGATGATTTCGAGTCAAGTGCACCAGTGGGCTCATCGGCAAGGATAATCTTCGGGTTTGTGATAAGCGCTCTTGCAACCGCAGCTCTCTGCTTCTGGCCGCCGGAAACTTCGTAGGGGTATTTCTTTATGATCTCGCCGATTCCCAATGCGGGTGCCAGAGAATCGAGTCTTTGCTTCATCTCAGCATGCTTTTTGCCGGCAAGAACGAGAGGAAGATAGATGTTGTCTTCCAGCGAAAATGTATCGAGAAGATTGAAATCCTGGAACACAAATCCGAGGTTGTCACGGCGGAACATTGCGACATCCTTTTCCTTAACTTTTGTAAGTTCCTTGTCTTCAAGGATGACCGTTCCCTCGGTGGGCTTATCGAGTGCGGCAAGGATGTTGAGAAGGGTCGTTTTTCCTGATCCGGACTCTCCCATGATCGCTACATACTCGCCCTTTTCGACAGTGAAACTGACATTCTTAAGCGCCTCGACAGAAGCACCTCCGAATCTTGTCTTGTATATTTTTTTGATGTTTTTTGCTTCAAGCAGACTCATTATTCAATTATCCTTTCTTTCGGTTTGATGGCATCAGTATAAAATTACCTTCCAAACCATTCCTTAACATCTGCTTACGCAAATCTTACATGTGTGTCATATTTATCAAACACGTTATTCTCCGCCTTCATAACTGTCCCAGAACGCGAAAAAACTCCGTTATAATTCCATTTTCCGGTACCGCTACCGTATTACTCTCAGAATATAATATACTAATAATGAGGCGTTCGGTTCAATTTGATATAACTGCGGTTTGTTCTTTGGAGGGGATATTGTATGAGGACAAAAACTTCTATCGCTTTATTGCTTTCTCTGTGCCTCCTTGTTTCCTGTTCAGCATTTGACTATGACAAGCTCCGTTCAAGAGACGGCCTGATGATGTATGTCGGATCGACGAGTTATGCGCTTCAATATGAAGGTTCAAATGACTGTACCGGTATAGGCTACAGGATCGAATGGAACGGCAAAATCACCAGAACAGTCGGTTACCAGATCACCGATACTTTATACGATTATGCTGTCCTGAATGAGGAGGACTATAAGACACTCTATGAGTTTGCCGAACTAAGCCGGAAGAAAGACCCGTTTAAAGATTATTCTGAGAGAGTTTATGACGGGTGGATCTGGGAATTTGAATATTATTACAGCGAGGACAAGGATCCTTTTGAGATCTACAAAGGCTATTGCTATAACCAGGAAGATCTGCAGAAAGTCTTAGATATGCTGGAATCGTATTTCCCTGATATAAAGTATATTCCGGCTCCCACCGAAGAGGCGGAAGACAATCCTGCTCCTTCCGGAAATACAGGAAACGATCCGGATCCTGTTGTTGAGACAGCTGTTGATACATTAACACCAAAAGGCTATGCCTCAGTAGATTATTTCAAAAGCTTTTACGGACTGTATGACGTGATCGATGACAGGTATATAGAAGATTTCATTCTCTTTCAGCAGATAACGGAAGATGACATGTTTGAACATGATTACGGTAAAGATCTAATTGATTCTTTCGATAACGGGGATTACAGTCAATTCGGATACAGCATGAACTGGAATGAACTTAATTTTCAGGAGTTAACATTAAATGCGAGAATTGATATCACTAACGCAATAGATAATTCCAGATGGATCTACATGGTCTTTGAAGTTCCGATACCTGACAGTGATGAGACTGAGAGAGTAACCATGCTCTCTGATTTTCACCATAACATGTTTTATTATGATGTCGATGAAGATAACTATCGGAATTCAAGGAAAAAACTGGATCTGACCGAACTGGCGAAGGAGATTCAGGTGGATATGATCCCTGAAGATGCCGAAAGACAGGATCCTGACCGCGATAAATATGCTCTGTCTTACGAATATGATGTATATATCTTCACTTACGACAGACATTTTATTCATATCTCGAACAACACTTACTACCGTTTTCACCAGTCATTTGATGTTTACTGGAAGCTGGTATACTACAGAGAATTCAATGAGGAATATGAAGTGAATACTGCCGGGACATGAATCTGCCCGGCAGCCTTTTTACTATTTTTCTGCCTGCGTCACATATCTTTGCCGGGCTCATCGGTGCCCGCTGTTTTACCGGTTTCCGCCCTATTCATACGGCGCTTCTTATTAAGCAGGACAATAAGAACAACAGTGCTTGCGATAAAAACACCAAGAACGATCAATAAGATAACAATAACTCCGATACCCAGTACCGCAATGCCCGGACCGCTTATCATATCATAATTCATACTATTTCGCCTCCTTATCAGGTTTTAGTATATTCATTGCTATAAAAAAACAGATTGCCGATGTAAGAATAATTACAAATACATTAACAATAAAGCTTTCGCTTCCCCAATACCATGATATGGCAGCACCTGCAAAAAGTGCTGCTGTCGTAATACCGAATGCCGCACCCGGAGCGATCTTCATCACCGATATTATCATGCCAAGAGTAACTGCCATAGTCATACTGAAAAACATGATCCCGATAAGCGAAATGATCATGATCTTATTGCCAAGGATCAGGAACGGAAGCGCACCGATTATGCTTATGAACGCTGTCTTGCGTATTCCTATCTTATCCGATAAGATTCCGCCGAGAGCTTTGCCGGTACCCATGAACACGAAAAGAAGAACTGACTGGAATACCGTGGTTTTCCATGTCATCGGAATACCGTAACTGATATAAGATCTGACAGCAACGATGAAGAAAACTCCGAATATTGCTCCTGCGGCGCTTTTACCTGCCTTCACATAATTGAATCCTTTGCACTCATCGTACTCTTCCGGGATATCCTTATATATCTTCTCGCCTATAAGGACCAAAGGAAACATCAGGGCACAAATGAAAGCGATCCACCAGAAAGATATATTGGTGGCAGCAAGAAGCTGGCCTGTTATTACTCCAAACGAACCGCCGCTTACAAAGACTGCGACCGGAGTTAGTTTTCCGCCTGACACCCTTATTGTAAGTTCAGCTCCGGATATATGGATCAATGCATTTCCGGTGGAAAGGATAACAAGTGCTGCCCAGAAGATCACTCCTCTGTCCTGCGAAATAAAGAACAGAAGGAACCCGGAAAGAAGAAGCGGAACAGCTAATATTCCCGGTTTAAACTTTACAAAAAGATCGCGGAGCGAACCCCAGAACAGCTGCGGAACAAATGCTATGCAGTTATAAATAAGAGCAGCAAGCGCGGTAAATGCCGGATCTTCAAAGATACGGTAGAACATAAAGTAGCATACAACCTCATTCAGCATGTGAATGACAAAGTATAGTATCGAAGCCTTTACCGCATTATCTTTTAGAGTCATCATCTCTCCTTTGTCAGATCAGATATTTGAATATCAGAAATGCCAGTGGCGTTCCAAGTACAAAAGATGCACCGTTAAGTATCAAAGACAGTAAAAACGCATTTGGTTTTCTTGCAAACAGAAGTTTCCTGAATATCAGAGCTTCAGTTATAAATACGGCTGACTCCAATATAATGACATACACCGGTCTCGGAACAGAAGTGTATGTATAAAGCAGCATATCAGCGAAAACCACAACAGGGTTAGTGAGCGTATTGGTGAAGAAGATAACTGCAAGATCGAATCCTTTTCGAATGCCGGAAATAAGCGCAGCTGTTTCTTCCAAAACAAGCGTCAGGATAAGGCATAACGCAAATGTCCAGATTACTTCTTTCACCATAGTGACAGGCTGCAAAGAACAACAGGGACCATAAATATCAGATTACAGATCGCAGAGATAAAAAAACCGTTCATCTTTCTGTCTTTAAGGATAAACTGCCAGACCAGTCCTTCAAACACTGCAAGCAATACATACACTATAACAAAACCAAATATATCGGAATCAAAAGTGTATGCGCTGGTCAACACTAACGGAACAAAAAGAAGCAGGCTCAATGAGATGTGCAAAAAAAACAGGATCCAATGATCTATTTTTTTCTTAAGTCCGAAGAATCTCGAAAACAGCTGTCCGTATAAAAACGGATACGACAACATCCAACATATCAGGATAAGAAACGCCGCAAATCCCATATTGATTTCCCCATCTAAAACTCATTATTATTGCAGTATCCGTGTCTGATACGGTCTTATACTATGTAAACAGATGAACTGTCGGATATGTTGCAATGTTCTTTCTTAATGACCCCTGCTTTTCAAATTTAAGTCCAGTTGTTGAAACGCACTCTTTCAGACACAGGTCTCTTGCTCGGTGCGTGGAAATCTTCTTCAGCCTTGCCGACAGGAAGAATGCATACAACTTCATATCCTTCGGGAACATTCAGTACAGCTGCGATCTTGTCGCATATCCTGTCAACATCCGTAATATGACCTTCGTACCAGCAGCTCTGATATCCGAGTTCAACGATAGCAAGCAGCATGTTCTCGATGGCCGCAGAATAATCCTGGATCGCAAAGCATCTGTCACGGTAAGCATTTATCCTTTGTGTCAGTACGACGATCATTGCAGGGGCAGTCTGTGCAACAGGCGGATCGAGCTGTTCCTTAACTTTGGCAAGAATCTCCGGATCATTTACTATGATCACATCCGTTGTCTGCTTATTACAACCTGAAGGAGCATCGATGCCTGCCTTTGCGATAGTCATCAGATCCTTCTCCGGCACAATCTCCTGAAGGAATCTTCCGCGGTAACTGTGACGAGTCGCGATCGTGCCTACCGCGCTCTTAAGTGACATAACATAGATCTGGCAGGGGTTTGCCTCATCCCAGTATTCCGGAAAAACCTCGAGTTCCTTGAAGCCCAAACTCTTATAAAACTCGTTGGTAATGTCGTAGTCTTCATACATACCGGATCTGACGGTCTTGACCTGAATGAATTCGTAGCCCTTCATGGATGCATAATCCTTTGCGGCAGCGAAAAGTCTTCTTCCGACGCCTTTTCTGTGACACTCCTTACGCACTCCCATTACAGCAAGTTCCATAGTCTCCCTGCCGGTCTCTTTCAGGCACAGGAAACCTTCTGTGACATCTCCGTCAACCGAAGCCCAAAAAGGCTGATCTGCCGACTCTTTAATATACTGTTCACGACTCTCCTCAACCTCGAACCACTCGGTAAGAGATTCGAGGATCTCACGTGATATCTTTCTTTTTTCATTTGCATCTTCTATAAATCTGATCATGGATAGCTTCCTTAAGTTGATTTTTACGCCATTTCACTCACATAAAAATTATAACATTCAACATGCGCATTGCCTGATTATTATGAATACGGCGAGATACCTGTCTACATATGTCATGCCTCGTCCTTCTCGGATGAGGTTTTTCCTTTGGACAATTTATAAAGCTCTTCGGATGCGAGTCTTGTCTTTGCAACGATGTCGCCTTCTTTCGGGAAGCAGAAGAACAGACAGTCATTCGTGCCGATCGAAACGATATCGCCTATCTCGTACCAGTAATAATCAGAGTTAACACTGTAAGATGCATTGGGCGACTGTTCGTAGTGAAGTCTGCCGTCACATCCGTCAAGCACGAAGCCGTTGTTGTCGTGATGAAGTTTTCCCGTGCCGACCATATAAAGCGCTTTCGAATCTTTAAGTACCGCTATGTCGCACGGAACATCAAGAGAATATGTGCCTGCAGCGATCTCATCTTTTATCTGCTGCCTCTCCCATGCGAACCAGTCAGGGATATGTGTGAACTTCGGCTCGACATTGATGCCATTCAGTCTTCCGAAGACATCCATCTCATATGCGGCTCCGCACTTTTTGCATGTGAGGGTAATGCCCTTTCCTTCCGTCTCGCCTTCGGTCATGCAATGCGGACACTTGTAAAGGATCCTGTTAAGGCCGTCAGCCCTGAACGGCTCGTCGATCTCGACCCTGTTGTCGAGCTGCCACTTGAAATAGTCCAGCGTGAATTCTCTGTCAACTATTGCATCTATCTCTCTTACCTTTGTATTGGCCAGTTCTTCAGGCGTGAAAAGACACTTCATCTGACATGTGACCTTAACATCTCTTTTCTGGAGATTGTTATAAAGTGGATCTCTTGCAAACGCACCGAATGTCGTGATCATGACAACAGGGTGCTTGAGCTTCTTTAAAAGAACACCCAGTCTTCTGGGGATCCTCGTAGCCGTTCCGTCCAGTGAATAACCTGCCTCAGGATACATCAGAACACTTGATTTATTTGTATTTAACGCATACTGCATATCCGAGATAAGTGTCAGGTCAGATACAAATTTCCTCGTGGGAATGCAGCCGAGAGATCTCATCAGCCCTTCTTTGCCGACCAGGGCGTCTGATGTGCAGACGATGTTAAAAGGACGCCCTTTAAGCACTTCAAATGCAATCGCAAGATCCGTGAAACTGCAGTGGTTCATGAGGATCATCCACGGCCCGTCGCCGGCTCTGTCCATATCGATCTTCTCGCACGAGAAATCAACCTTCTTCAGTTCGCCGCCCAGTCCGATACGTGCGATCCCTGCCAGAAGCTTCGAAGGCTTCTTGGGCAGCTTATGCTCCCATGAAGGAAGGCTCATTGCCTCATCATAACTGATGTGTTTAGTCTTGATCTTCATCCGGTTCTCCTCTCACGAATGTTGCGAAAACTCATCTCTTCTTATGACCGAGACATGCGTGATCCCGTTATCTTCATCGGGATATTCCTTCTCGAATTGCATTCCGATCATCTCCCTGTCTCCCAAAACAGCATACAGGGCCTCGAAATCATCCATGTTCATTTCTCTTAAGAAAAGTCTTTCTGTCTCTATACGCAACTTATAAGTACTCCTTTTCGCCGGGGTTAAGTGACCTTCTACTTTTCTGCTGTCAGAAATATATTAACTTTGAGTATAAAACACTTTTTCAGGATTTTTGTAAAAATGTGGTTTCCCGGCCGGGCAAAAGCAGGAATCCGCAATAAGAACGGAGTTTTTGCAGATAACGCCAGAAGCCATGAAAACAAGGCGTTGTAACAATGTTACTTAGCTATTTTACGGAAAAACAGTCTGCCGATGAGACTGATAACAGTAAATTCACCAAATTAATATTCACTTTGCAAATGGGCCGATAATCAGTTTTTTACCGGTCAGGAAGCAGGTATTTCGATCGAATACTTTTCGCCGGCGTACTTGTCCCGGGCAGGTGACTCAAGGTACAGCATGATCTCGTCATCAGACACCCACTCGATATCCCATGAGACTTCTTCCATAAATCCTGCTCCCTTGTACTCGAAAATGCAGTCTTTCCCGTAATATACGTCCGGACGGCACATGGCATCCGTCTTCACCGTGACCGTGAGATCACCTGACGGTGAACTGAAAGACTCCTGCTTTTCATATTGGAGATCAGTGCAACCGGCCGCGAAAATTGTTACACCCAAAACCGCAATGCTCAACACATTTTTGATATTTTTCATATTCAACTCCGCTTATGCTGCAGCAATTCTGCGCTTTGCATCGCGCTTTCTGATGCTGAAGAATCCGATAAAGCAGAAGACACCTGCCATAAGGATCATGAAATTGGCCAGCGGGAAATATCCCATCTCGGTCATGGTCCTGCCGGACGGATCAAACAGTTTTGCAACCAGGAAGATACCGTCAAAACAGAGTAAAAGTGCGGATAAAGAAGCGGTAACGATGGAAAGGATCAAGGTAAGCCGGCCTCTCGTGAAAGTCATAAAGATCGCAGCAAGATTTATCAGATACATGGACCAGAAGACAGCGGTCAAGCCGCCCCATTCCATTTCAATCGAATCAAAATACATGGCGGTGCAGATTATCCTGTATCCGAGTGCGCCAAGTGTAATAACAAGTCCGATTATCTTCCAGACACTGAACAATCCGGGTTTATTATTGTTCATTAATAAGTTCTCCTTGATACCCAAAAGGGTATTATTACACTCTATACAGAATCCGGTGCACTATTGTTGCACACAGTTTTCATCCGGAAATAATTACCGGTAGAAATGTATTTCTTCACGGCAAACTGATAAATATCACTTCCGTGCCAGCTCAAGATCCAATGTATCGCTGATTGTGATCTTGCCTCCGTGTCGGTTGATCGCATCTTCTATCTTAGTGAAGAACACTTTCCGGATACTTTCTTCGATCGCGATGTGATCCGAATATGTTCCGAGCAGCTGAATATATTCTTCCGCCGTGAAAACCCTTTCCCGGTGGAAAAGATGATATCTGATATCAGTGAATCCGTACTTTGAAGGTATCATCGATATCTCTTTTGCTTTTTCTTCCGTGAACCACTCTTTCGTTCCGCTCCTGACACCATAGTATTTGTTGTAGTGCTCGTCGTATATTGCATCTATCTCACGTGCAAGTTCGGGATCGTTCCTGCTGTTTCTCGGTCTGTTGGCAAAGCGGGCAAATGCGCCGCCCTTTTTCAAGATCGAATACACTTTAGGATATCCGATCTCCTCAGGCACCCAGTGAAAAGCAGTCGCTGAGAATACAAGATCGCAGGACTCATCCGCGAGTCCGACGTCTTCAAACTTCCCCGTGATGACTTTAAACTTCGGATAATCCTTGAACTTATCTCTGAGGAGCTCCGAGAAATTCTCACCATATTCAACTGCCGTCACGGCACATCCAGTTTTGAGCACCGGGAGAGTCGCCTGACCGCTTCCGCTTCCGACTTCGACCGCACTGCTGTTCTCATCGATATGCACATAATCGAAAATTGCTTTGTACAATTCATCAACATATCCCGGACGCATCCTGTCGTATAAAGACACTGCGCCGTCGAAAACAACTCCGAGTTCCTTCCTGTAATCCATAAAATGCTCTCCTCTTTTTCCCCGTCATACTGAAAGTTTTATCTGAAGCACCGGCACCACACCGATATCCTTGATCTTGTAATCGTTGAGACTCTTGCCCTGCTTCCAGATAAAATGCGGAATGTTGATCATCTCGATCTTGCTCCGGCTGATCTTTGCGCGGTCCAAAAGGCTTATCAGTTCAGAATAGCTTTTCTGAATATCTTCGACAGCCTCATACCTCATTCTGGCATTTTCCACACTCGTTCTGAGAAGATACGGATCGTTGTTGTTCTTATCTATCGAAAACAGATTCATGAATCCCTTGTATGTATAGAAGTTATAGCCGTCAGACAGGCCAAGATCGGACGTGCCGAAATACAGAAGTGTTTCGCTGACCGTGTCGCATGCCCCCCGGGAATCGAAAAGCTTGACCATTCCGCCCAGCGCCGGAGCCACTATCTTCACCTTTTTAAGCTGCCTGCTTTTCCAGTCATCGGACCATTCGAAACGCGCATCACTGTCGCCCGCAAAAGCCGTCTCATGCACATCCGATTGTGCCGAAGGCATCTTCACGAAGCTGAGCATATAACAGCTGCTGAATGCATAAGGACCGATCTTCTCAACTGCTTCAGGAAGTATAACTTCCTTAAGACAAGCGCACTCCGAGAATGCATAACTGCCGATCCTCTTGACCTTGTCCGTGAAGTGCACCGTCTGAAGATTACCGCACCCGGTAAAAGCATTATCTTCGATTATCTCCACCGAACCGGTCAGATTGACCTCAACGATATCTTTGCAGTCTTCAAAAGCCCTGCTGCCGATGACCCTTATATTGTCAGGAATATCAACACACGGGGACGAGCCGTTATACTTTTTCAGAGTGTCTCCTTCAGTTTCGAATTCGTCACATGTAAGGGCTGTCTCATTTGTATCAGTAACGATCTTTATATAGTTTAGAACTATCGCATCCTTAACAACGAAAGGCCTGCCACAGGAAGTGCAGATCGCTGCACTTTCATCTGAGTCAATTATCAGCCCCGTCCCGCAAGACGGGCATTCTAACGGAATAACAGGCATAAATCCTCGCACGTTAAGTTTTCCATATTTTATATAAAAAGCCGCCCGGCCTCAAATGGTGGCGGCATGCCGCCTGACAAATTACCTGGTTATTCAGATTAACTCAGGATACCCCGTTCATGCGGTTAACGGCATCTGTTGGCTTGACGGTCATCTCGACCCAGGCGGGGATCAGGCTGCTCCTGACGGCGTTCCTTACTGATCTTATGTTGGACCAGGCCGTGCAGTAGAACGGGATCTTGCCGCGTTCCAGTATCTCTAAAGCAAGTCTTGAAGTGATAGCCGAAGCTATACCCTTTTGACGGTATTCAGGCAAAACATCAACACCTATCTGCCACATGCCGGGAGCATCGGCAGAGCATCCTGCAAGGCCTACTACCCTGCCGCCGTCATAAGCGCCGACTGCCAGCGTATCGAGCTGTTTTCTGTCAGCGCACAAGGCATTGGACCATTCGGGAAGATACAGGTCATCGAACTGTCCCTTCCCGAGAACGCGGAGTTCATAAGAGCAGGGCTTGTTTATAAGCCTGTTAATGTCGGGAAGATAGTACTCGGCCATGAAGCAGACAGCCATGCCACTGGCGGCAAGCCTTTCGTTGAGCCAATGCATATTGGGCGTCTCAAAGAGGTGATAGAACTCGAACTTATCGATATATTCCTTCACGATATCAGCCGTATCATCTGTCACGGCAGCTACGACGTTGCTGCCATATGAAATGAAGTTGCAGCAAATCGGCGGCTTGTAGTATTTCTTGGCATCCGGACCGGGCTTAAGATCGACGATCACGTTATGTTCAGAAAGGAAGTCCTCAGCCTTGCAGCCCATGTCCTCTGCAGACTGTTCCATAGCAATTTTAAGTATGTCTCTGTTTGTTAACACCAGTCCGGTCCTCCGGAGTTGTATATTGTTATACAGAGAATGATATCATATACAGATAATATGTTATTCAGGCAAGCGCAATGGTCATCTGTCGTGAAAAGGCTCAAGGGTATGAAAAAAAGAAATAAAAAAGCGATTATCATCACGGCGTTGGTTATGCTGACCGGAATACTGCTTGTTTTTGCAGGATTATTCGGCAACCGTATAGCCGGAATGTTCAGCAAAGGGTTAGATTACAAAAACATAAAGCCCGAAGATCTTGGCAAGGAGATCAGAACAGATATCGTTGTATATTACGACGACATAGATATTGAGCATAAGGCACTGCAGTTTGTGGGCGACATAACCAGCGAAGATGATTTTGCGTATATCCTTCTTGATCTGTCAGCTTTGAGCGAAGAAGACGAGGAAGTGTACTATTCGATGTCCATTCAGCACATCACCATTCAGGGCAGGTTAAGAGCCGTAGGTGATGCCGAGTATGAGGAGACCATCGAGAGTCTTTACAGATATTACGATGATTATATCTACGAGAATATCAACGACCCCGAGAAGAATTACACCGATGCCGAGAAGGCCGATCTTCTGGAAAAATCCCATGAGATGTTGCGTAACAACGTGATTCCTTATTGCATTGATGTCAAGTCGATCGAGAGCTTCAACTGGATACCTTTCATTCCCATCGGTGCGGTTCTGTTTGTAGTCTCGTTTATCGTAGAGATCTGTTTTGTCTTTAAACTCAAAAAGAGGATCGTTCTGCCTGTCGTATTCGGTCTTATGATCGGTATCCCGGCGGTCATGTTTTTCAATCACATCAGGACAATCCTTTCGGTTCACAAGGTCAGTGACAGCCTGTACACGATGAAAAATATTGAGTGTACTGATACCCGGGGTATGCTCGATTCAAACTCATCCAGCATCAACGGGCTTCTGGACTGGATATTTGATAATCACCTGTACGGCATGTCGAATCCTTTCGAAACAGATTTTGATTTCGGGTGCGCAACTTTCGCTGCAACAACACCTGAAGGAGATCACCTGTTCGGAAGAAATTTCGACTTCCCTGAGACGGATACTCTGCTTATCTATTCGCATCCCAAAGGCGCCTATGAATCTGTCGGCATGGCAGATATCGGCATAATGGGTGTCAGTCAGAATACTTCTATAAGTCCTGATTCGGCCCTTGGCAAAGCGGTCATGATGATCACCCCTTACCTTGTCGTTGACGGAATGAATGAGATGGGTGTCGGCGCCGGAATACTGCAGCTTGAAGTTGAAGAAACACATCAGGACAATGGCAAGCCCGACCTCCTGGTCTTCTGTGCCATAAGAGGCATCCTTGACTACTGTGCTTCTGTCGACGAGGCACTGGTATTACTCGATTCATACGATATCCATTCAGATACGGATTGCGATTACCATCTGTTCATCACCGACAGGTCCGGCAGATATGTCGTAGTCGAATGGCTTGACGGTGAGATGGTCGTAACCGAGCATCCTTCCTGCACCAACAGCGTGGTTGCTCCGGGTCCTTATTTCGACATGGGTGAACCGGACGACCGGAAGGATACGGTCGATGCATGTCTCGGTTCAGACCGCATCGTTACAGAACAGGAAGCTATGGAGATCCTTGATAAAGTCCACAACGAGTACAATATGACCGAATGGTCCTGTGTTTACAATCTTGATGACTTCACTGTCACGATATGCCTTGATGCCGATTACACGAAGGCATATACATTCAGTGTTGAAGAACTGAGATAATCTGTCAGACCATCAGCTCGTCCAATACGAATCTTCTGATTTCGGCTGAATTCTGAAGAACGTATTCTTTAAGATTATTCTTGTCGGTCAGTGTGAACGATTCACTGTCAACGGAACCTATTGCCCCGCTGTAAAGGTCAGCAAAGATGATCACATTGCCCTCACGGTAATAGAGTCCGACAATTCTGGCATCATACACATTCGGTTTTTCGCATATCCACCAGTTACCGTCCTCTTCCCAATAAAGGCCTTTGTCGTTCTTTTTGCACATCCTGTACATGTTTTCGAGATCTTTTACAGCATCTTCTTCCGTATCGTAAACACGGAAATAGAGATATTCGATCTGCTCCGTTCTTCCGTGAGAACCGCTGTTTGAGATGGCCGTGTATCTTATGCCGTCTTCTTCCCTGACTCTGCTGTACCAGTCGCCGTTGCCGACCTGACTTATTACAGAACCGGTTGTCTCAGT
>Ga0326514_10000990_pt1 | contig 18727 bp, 18 predicted proteins | sample 3_2548_0518_D_FD_203653 | JGI IMG/M metagenome (GOLD analysis project Ga0326514, IMG submission 203653) | Bovine rumen microbial communities from UC Davis, California, United States - 3_2548_0518 | ecosystem: Host-associated > Mammals > Digestive system > Stomach > Rumen | place: USA... | reverse complement strand
GGTGATCCGGAACGTGTGCGCCTTGTTCTCCTCAGTAAACGCGGTGCCTGGCAGCAGCTCGATCATGACGGTAGTGGTTTTCTTCCAGGTGCGCTCAATAATGATCGGCTCCATACTGCCTCCATTTGGTTACTGCATGTCAAACGGCACCCAGGTGGTCCCGTCGGTGTCCAGCATCCAGGCCTGGGTATAGCCGGCCGTGTAGGCCACCGTGCCGGGCTGCGCTCCCTGGATCTGCGTCAGCTTGCCCTCATTCTCCACCAGGATCATGGGCGCGTGTTCTGTCAGATAAACGCCGTTCGCAATTTTACCGTAATCCATGACTGCTACCTCCTGTCAGTTCATCTTAGAAAACAATGGTATCTTGTTCGACATTGCTGTGATCCTTGTATCCGCCAAGTCCGGTGATGTCCGCCAGGGAAATCCCGATTTTGAAATCATGGAACGTGGCGGTCGCTCCGTCCTGGATCGCGGGCATCCGCAGGCCCAGGGATCCGCCGTGGATGTCGTAAGGGATCCCACGCCGTTCCAGCTCGCTGATGACATTGGGCCTGATCTTGTGCTTGTATACGCGGTACAGGCCGGCGAAAGGACTGAGATCCAGGTCCTGGACGGCTTCGCATTCCCCGATGGGGAGGGTCCCGCGCCCGTAGATACCGTACAGCCTGACGGCGACGTCGGGCAGGATCGTCCCGGTCATGGATCCCCTGTCAAATTCCATGGTGCCGGAGATCGTCGCGCAGGATAGCCGGTACACATGATGCGGCTCCAGATACAGCAGCAGCGGGTCCGTCTTGTCCATGTGCTTGAGCTGCCTGCTTAGGTCCAGCACATAATCGTCATAATATTCGGTCGGGACTTCCCAGTCCGTATCCTGCCCGACGCTGTTGTCGCCGGTCATGGTGCCGTTGATGGTGATCTCGTTTCCGTCCATGGTGACGGTCGCGCCGTAATAGTTGACCGTGGCGCTTTCCCCGCCGATCCACCAGCTGCGCAGGTTCTGATCCGCCAGCATCCGGTTGACAGGGTAGGGCTGGATCAGCGCCGGCTCCGGGGACGCGGCCTGCGCGCCCATGGACGGGAACACATTGCCCACTGCCGCGTAGATCGCCACGGCCTGGGTGCCCTGGATGGCGTAGACCGTCAGCTGAGCCCGCCCGGCAATCTGATAGCAGGCACCGTCCAGGGCGATCTCGGCATTCTCGCCGTTCACCGCGCCGATCAGGTCGATCTGCCGGTTGTCGGCCCGGATGAACCGACCCTGGATCGTGCAGCCGGCCAGGCTGACGCCCGCTGCCGGCTGGATAATAAACCGGTGGGCATTGACCTCGCCCTGAAACAGCAGGGGCAGGGTCTCCACCACCCGGAGCCCCTGCGGGGCCATGGTGCAGATGATGTCGATCATGGGCATCTCTCCTCTCATTCAATCAGCGCCAGGAGTTTTTTCAGGTCAACTGGGGACAGGGTTGCCTGCTGGGCCGTCCCATGGCCAAGGATCAGCCCGCCGCTCAGGGTCATGGTCCCGGTCCATCCCAGCGTCATGGCATTGGAGCGATTGACAGTTCCGTTCAGCACCGTTCCGTTTCCTACAATCATCAGGAAGCCTGTTTTATAGTTGGGATTCGTTGTGTCCTCGACGTTGTATTCGCCGATCACAAGGCTGCTCCGCTTGGTGGCGATGGTGCCCTTGCCGAAGGCAGCACACTGGGGCCCGTTCGCTTCCGTGTCCAGGCCGAAGGCCACGGCGTTGCTGCTGTTGGCCTCCGCTTCGGATCCGACGGCCAGGGTGCCCTGGGCGGTGGCCCAGCAGTCATGACCCAGCGCCAGGGAATAGGCCGTGTTTGCGACGCAGCTTTCGTCTCCCAGGACAGCGGAGCCATCGACGTCGCCCTTCCTGATCGGGATCCCGGCGACGGCCTCCCGCAGCGCGGCGAGCTCTTCCCGCAGCTCCGCGATCGCCTGGTCCGGATAGTGTTCGATGATCGGCCCGGTGTCCCCGGCTCCGCCGTTCGCTCCGGCGGTCGGTTCCACCCGGCCGGTGCAGGCATAGAGGCAGCGGGTCTCCCCGCCGGCGGATGCGAAGATGTTCAGCCGGAAGTCTCCGCTCACCGCGTAGCACCCGGCCGTCAGCACCACGCAGGCGCTGCCGTCTTCCGTCCATCCGTCCACGCTCACGTCCCGCCCGTCCGGCCGGAGGAAGCGGGCCGTGATCTCGCCGGCGGGCGCGCCCGTGATCACGAACCGGTGCGCGTTGACCTCGCCCTGGAACAGCGGCCCGGCCAGCTGCTCCGGCTGCCGGAGGGAATCGAACGCTTCCCGCGTGATGGTGATCATTTTGGATCACTTCCCGCTTCTTGCCCTTTCTCGGCTTCCTGAACGTCGCGGGAAAGGTCGGCCAGCTGCTTCATCGCTTCACATACGGGGTTCCACTGATCAAACCCCTGAAGCCGGGGGATGTTCTGAAGGATGTTCAGGATCGTGTCAATTCGCTCGGGGATCTTTAAATTAGGATACATAAACGGCCTCCTGGGTAGATTGTTAATTATAGAAAGCGCAGGCTTTCCTGACGGTGGTTCCGTCGCTGAAGACGACGGTCAGCGTCTTGCCTGTCAGCCGTTCGTCGTCGCTGGCGATTTCACGGATCATATTGGCATTGGAGTTATAGTTTGTCGAAGTGGCGTCGCAGGCCTCCTTGGAATTGCGCAGGATGAACGTGTCGAAGCCGGAATTGGTGTGTGTATAGTACACGACGATCTGCGCAAAGTTCATAGCGCCGCCGACGTCTTCGGTGGTATAAACGCCGGTGACAAAGATGTCGATCCGCTCAGCTGCATCCTGCTGCTCCTGCTTGTACGCCAGCGTACCTCTGATATATTTGGCCTGGACATAACCGGTCGTGTTGGCGTATTTGACGTGCATCCAGTCGCCCTGGTAATCCGTGAAGGCTTCGGAGCAGTAAACGATCTTGTCATTCGGGATGTTCAGGATCACGCCGCTCGAAGTGCTGGCTGCGACGTACATGGGAACGCTGTTTTCAGTGGGCGACATAGCCCTTGTGACATAAGCAAATTCAGAATCCACTTCAGCTCCAACTCCTATTCTGTAATATTCCTGCGTTTCCGCAATAAACTGGGTCATCATGTAGCCGGTATAACTGCCGTATTTTACAGGCATCCAGCTCCTGTTCTGGCTTGAATTTTGCGGGTATCCGTAAGGATCATACATACACATGATCGTAGCACCGACAGGAACGGCGACAACTGCCGCGGATCCGGTGCTTTCGCTGCGCCTGATCCAGACAGTGGATCCTGATGCCGCCATGACATAGGACGTATAAGGATACGGCAAAATGGTTTTCCAGCCGATCTGGCCCTGGTACTTTGTCGGGGAAGGTGTCGTACTGGTACTGTCAATCAGCTTGGATTTGGAGATCCAGCCGGACTTCCCGTCATAGGTAACATAAACGAAATTGGTCCAGATGCTGTGCGTCTGTCCTACGATCACCGGCGTGTTTGGGAACAGATAATCGTCCGTCTTCTCCGGGAACGTCGTACTGGAAGACGAAATGATATAGGTGCTGATCACATTGCCGTTTTCATCGTAAGTGTATGTTTTCAGCACTGCCGGCGTCGCATCTTCCACGCCCTGCGCATAGGCTGCGGAAACATCCACATCATCAAAATATCCGGACCATGTCGTGGATCCGTCTGTCAGATCAAACTCGAAGTCTGCCGTAGATATAGGCGTGTCTCCGTTCAGCCCTGCCTGATAGACGGTGCTGAGATCGACCGGAAGTTCAATGGATGGGTCAGTCGCGTTCATATTGCTCAGACGGACCTCCATGATGCCGGATGCGGTTCCCTCGTCCGGATCGCAGTCCAGGTTAGCCTGGATGGACGCGGCCGTTACCGTCACGGATTGCTGCCCTGCCGTGTATTTGTTATGCGTAAGCATGGCGTAATCCGTATAGGTCTGATTCTGAGAATTAAGTGTACTGATCAGGACGGCGTTATTGTTGGAAGGATGATTTCGGAGAATAAACCGTCTCAGATCAGCGGCTCCGTCCACGGTAGAGATCGGAGCTGCGATCTCGATGAAGCTGTTCCCCGTCCCGGAGGCGGGCCAGCTGACTTTTCTGTAAGCCTCGCCCCAGCCGTCGTTATAAACATCGGAGGCGCTGATGGACAAAGTCTTTTGCAGGATCACCTGATCAGCGTTTCCTTCGCCGTCGTCGCTGTAGACGATGAAATCCCGCTTCACGGTTTTCCCGGATTTTGTGATGGATCCGGTCGGCACAATGCCGTCATATACGATCCCGGTTTTCGTTTCGTTCTGCGGGGTCGCGGTGACGATATAGTTCCTGCCACTCCACCTGCCGCTCAATGAAGTGGCCCGACTAAAAGTTACCGAAGCGTTATTCCAGGTATCACCGGTGCCGATTTTTTTGTATTGCAGGGTATATACGTTGTTCACGGGCCCGCTGATCTGGACGTCGGTCACCAGGCCGGCTACTGTCGCCCTGGTCAGGGAAAGGGCGGAATCAGACTGGGAGCTCGGGCTGAACGTCAGGGATCCGCCGCTGTTGACCTGGATGGTCGGAGCGTTCACGGTCCCGTTGTTGATGGTAACGAGATGCCCGGCAGTCTCTCCGAAGGTCGCGTTGCGCTTGACCCAGAACGCGCCGCCATCCGCGATGAAGAGCGCGTCGCTGATCTTCACGCTTTTCTGTCCGTCGATGTTGACGCGGTCCGCGTTGATGATGACGACGCTTTCCCGCTGATCGTTGATCGCGCCGACGATGGATCCGGCGTCAATGGCGCCGTCCTTGATCACCAGGTTGATCTTCTGGCTCTCCGCGTAGATCTCATCGGCGTTGACTTTGACCTCGGAATAAAGTCCCTGAAGGCCTTCCGACAGGCTGTAGATCTTCACCCCGCCCGTCGCGTCCATGCTGATGCCGCTTTCGTACAGCGTCAGCACCCCGCTGCCGTCCAGGGCTTCGGCGTGGTACTGGACGATCTGGCTCCAGCTGGTGACCTCCTTGGCGTCCGCCGCGGTCCGCGCCGTGGCCCGGGAAGCCCTGGCCGCCGTCTTCGCTTCCGACCTGGCCATGGCGATGCTCTCCGACACCTTCGGCAGCGTGTTCGCCAGGGAGATGGTCACATGGCTTTCATCCCGCACCAGGTCCGGATAGGTCACCGTCACCACGTATTCGCGGAACGTGTGCCCGTATTCCGGCAGGGCCACCTGGCACAGAGCGCCGATGTCGCTCTCGTCCCACTCGTTTCCGGTCAGCTCCCTCAGCGTGTCCCCGTCGATCTGGATCTGCACGGAGGGCTCCGCCCGCAGGGCGAGGTAATTGGCAGCCCAGGCGTCCGCGCTCGGAAAGTGCTGCTCCTGGATGTCGTCATGGGTGTCGATGTCCGCGGTCTTTACCACGATGCCCCATACGGCCTGCGCGGCGGTGTTGTCATAGGTCCGCACCGCGCTGTCCGTGGAGCTGACGGTGATGTTCGTGTCCACCAGCGCCGGCACACCCGGCGTCGCCTCGTCGCTGATATAGTTGGGGTTCGCCTTCTTCACCGTCACCGTGTCCTCGTTTTTGGAGGATACGGATAGATAAAGCCTCGTACACAGATCCGCGTCGTTATAGGTCACCGTCGCGGTCCGGATGTTCCTGGTCAGCCTGCACTCGGAGGAAACCGCGTTCGTCTTCGCCACATAGTGGATCGTCCACGGCCAGGTGGTCTGGTCATATACAAAGTAATAATTGCTGCCTTCCACTTCCAGGGCTTCCAGCAGCGTGCTCAGCCGGTCATAGTTGATGTCCCGCTCGATGCTGCCGCTGTCCTCGCACCGGCCCAGCTGCCAGGGCTTCACCCCGTTGATCAGCTGGGTCTGCTGGTTCAGCAGCTCCGCCAGAAAAGCCGCCTTCGTCCCGGTGAACGTGGTCTGCGCCGCCCACACCGAATCGCTCAGGATGTCGATGCCGTGCAGCAGGCTCACTTCGATCTGCCGCCGGTAGGTCTGCGCCACGTTCGTCACCCGGTAGATCCCGGCCAGGCCCTGCCCGGTGTACATGCTCACCCAGTCATGCACATGCACCGTCGGCGCGTCCTCCGCCAGGGTCAGGGCCGCTTCTCCGGCCCCGATCATCTTCAGCGTCAGGGACGCGGCGGTCGGCTCCAGCCGGGCGGTCTCGCTCAGATCGGCAGCCAGCAGGCCAGGTCGTCTGATCATGCCCACCGCCCCCTTGATGTGAATTGAACCTCGCAGGACGCGTTCGCTGTGTAGGACACAGGCGTCGGCCCGGGTCCGGCCATCAGGTCGTCCGCGCTGTCCGCGCTGCGCTTGTTCAGCAGCACCGTCTCCCCGCTGCGGATCATCAGGTTGTCCAGGGCGTCCCGCTCAAACGTGAGCACCCCGCCCTGGGGGATGCTGAGCCCCGTCAGGCTCACCGTACTGCCGCCGGCCGTCACGCTGAAGGTGGTCAGCGCTCCGCCGGCCGTCACTGTCAGAGAAACTGGGGAAAGGACCGTCCCCTGCACCATCAGCGTCCCGCTGCTCTGAGCTCCGCTGATCGTCAGCTGCTCCGGAAGATCGTCCTCCCAGTATGGGACCTCGTCCGCCGTCCATTCCATGCGGATGGTGCTGGCATAGTCCCGGGCCTCGCCCAGGGCGGGCTCCGCGCTCAGATAGCAGTTCAGATGCCGCCCCGGGTGGTTGCTCAGCTGCAATTTGCTGCCGTTCGCCCAGCGGTACAGCGCTTCCGCCGTCCGGGACCGGGCCGCCAGGTCGCGCAGCTCCCGGATCTGGCACTCCACGGCCACCTGAAGGCTCTGCCGCTTCACCATCAGCCTGCGCTGCCCGTACCGTCCCGGCCTTTCCCCGTTGCTGATCTCCAGCGTGGGCGGATCCTCATATACCTGCCGGACCAGCACCGGCCCGATCGTGGACAGGGCCACCCCGTCCACCCATACGTCAATATGTCTCGGCATCCATTCATCCTCCCGTCAGCTGCGCCGTGTCGCGTTGATCTTCGCGCCGATCTTGTCGTTGACGATCGGGGCCATCACGTCGCCCAGCACCTCGTCGTCCAGCACCATGGTCACATGCACCGTCCCGGCTGCGCCTGCGGCAATACCGCCCACCCGGCCGGCAGATCCGCCGCCCAGGCTCACCGGCACCCCGGCGAAGCTCGTGGTGGGCCGCCTGGTGGTCGCCCCGATCATGGTGCCCACCGCCCGGCTGACGGCCTCTGCGCTGTGCTCGATGCCGCTGGCGAAGCCTTCACCCGTGAACGCGCCCAGGCGCTCGAACACCCGGGAAGGGGAGTGGATCTCCAGCGCGCTCTGCACGATGTTCGTCACCGAATCTGCCAGCCACTGCGCCGCCCTGATCGCTTCGTCTCCCCGGTCATAGATGCCGTTCGCCAGCCCGACGGCCGCGTTCCCGCCGATGGTTTCCATCACTTTCGAGGGGGAGTGTTCGTCCAGGGCGGCCATGGCTGCGTCTGCGGCGCTCTGGCCCAGGGCCGTGCCGGCTTCTGTTACCTCTTCCTGGCCGGCGTCCAGCCCGCTGGCCAGCCCGCTCCCGGCGTCCAGCCCCAGCTGCTCCCAGTCTTTGGGCAGGACCCAGTCTTCAAAGTTGATGGAGTTTCCTGTCCTCCAGGAGTTATAAGCATCCAGCACCTTCCCGGATTCTTCCATAGCATGGAAGGCTTCGGATGCTTCGTTGGCCTTGTCAATGATTTCATTGTATTCGTCCAGGCTGATCTTGCCGCCCCAGTAATCATAATCGGCCTGCTCCATGGCCCGCTGGGTTTCCACGAACTTCTCGAAAGCGGCCTTTACTTCCTTATCTGCCTCTGCGACGGCGTTCAGATGCTCAACAGTGTCCACCAGCTTGGTCTGATCGCCGCGCCGTGCTTCGATGGCTTTTGCCCATGCGACACTGAAGATCCCAAGGGCACCAATCCCGTTGGCTACCTCCATAGCGTCAGACAGGAAGCCTGGCGCGGGCATCGGGCCATAGAAACCGGAGGATCCGGATGACCCGGCGGGAAGACCCAGGGGAGCCGCAGCGGAGCCGGCTCCGCCACCCAGGAGAAGCTGATTGCCTCCGCCCAGAAGGGCGGTTCCGGCAGAGCTTCCTGCCCCCAGGGCGGCAGCATTCGCGGAAGCGATGGCCTTCGCTGCGGCAGCTTCCGCCAGACCGCGGGCAGCAGCAGCTCCGGCCAGCTCCGCTTCCAGGGCGGCCCGGGAAGCAGCAGCGCCCAGGGCGCTCTCCGCTGCGGATGCGGCGGAGCTGGCGGCTGCCTCGACGGATGTGGCAGCAGTTTCGGCAGAACTGACGGCAGCTTCCAGCGCGGATCCGGAAGCCAGTGCGGAGCTGGCCGCTGCGTCTCCTGCGCTGATGGCTGCATTGACAGAGTTTCCAGCCGTCAGAGCCGCGTTGCCGGAAGCGGTGGCGGCGTTCAGAGATGCCTCCGCGGCGGATCCGGCGGTCAGGGCCGAAGACGAAGCGGAGGCGGCGGCGTTCCCGGCGGCCAGGGCGGCGTCAGAGGACGCCCCGGCAGAGAGCAGGGCCGCGTCTCCGGATGCGGCGGCGGCTGCCTGGGAATTGGCCGCCGCCGTGGCGGAGTTGCCGGCTGCCAGCGCGGCGTCCCCGGAAGCGGTGGCGGAGCTCAGAGCGGCATCCTCGGAAGCAGCTGCGGCAGCGGAAGAATTGCCCGCTGCCGTAGCGGATTCTCCGGCGGCCTGCGCGGAGGATCCCGCCGCCTCGGCGGAAGATCCAGCTGCTTCAGCAGAAGATCCGGCAGCGGCCGAAGAACTCTCCGCCGACGTGGCGGAGCTTCCGGCGGATGTGTTGGAGCTTTCCGCCGCCGTAGCGGAAGAGCTCGCTGCCTCTGCGGAAGACTGCGCCGCGGTCGCGCTGGAGCTGGCAGCTTCGGATGCTTTGTTTGCTGCCTCAGCAGCGGAAGCGAAGGAATCGGCAGCGTCAGAGAAGCTGCTCGTCGCGCTGCTCAGCCCCTCGGCGGATGCGCTCTTTCCTCCGAACAGCCTGGAGAAAAGCCCGCCGACCCCGCGCTTGGCTCCGGACAGGAGCTGCGCGAACTGAAGCACTTCTTTCGTGACCTTCAGCCCGGCCCACGCTCCTGCAAGCCCAAGGACAAGGCCCTCGACTTCCTTCCCGTGATTCTGAATCCAGGTCAGGGCTGTGGTAAATTCAGTGACAGCAGTCTTGGCTCCCTCGACGATAGACTTGAACGTCCCTTTCCCGTTGTCTTCGCCCAGGAAAGCGTCGATCAGCCCGGACAGCGCTTCGTTGAGCCCGGCCAGGGCAGCCTGGCCTTCTTCGCTCTGCACGAACTCGTTCAGGGCATCGATGGCGGTGGACAGCGCCTGCGCCACCTTCTCAAACGTCGGGGCCATCTCGGCCAGGGTATCGTATTTTAGCTTGTCGAACCGCGCGCCCATGTCCTGGACGGCGTCGTCTACGGCACCCAGGGCTTCCACGTTTTCATTGGAAACGACGGCAACGGCCCGCCCTTCGTTCGCCATGTCCTGATAAGCCTGGCTGCCGGCGGTGATCAGCGGGTTCAGTTTCCGCCAGTCATTCCCGAACAGATCCAGAGCGGAGGCGGCCCAGTCTGTTTCGCTTCCCATGTTATGCAGGGCGTCGATCACTTCCCAGAAAACGGTCCGCCCGTCTTTCACCTTGCCGGAAGTGGTCATGACGCCGACGCCCAGCTTGGCCATCTTCGCGCCGAACTCGCGGAACTCGTCTCCCTTTTTGTCGACGTTCAGATGCTTGTCCAGGTCCTTCCAGGACCGGACGATGTCGTCCACGTTGGTGTCGATAAAGCGGGAAGCATACTGCCAGGACTGATAAGTCTCCGGATCCACGCCCGCCTCGTTCGCTGCGGTGGCGATATTGTCGGCCCACTGCCCGGCGTCGACGCCCATGTCCCAGACGGCCTTGGCTGCTTTGGCCGCGGCCTTGACGATGGCCTCGATATGCCGGGTGACGTTGTCAATGGCGTTGATCGTGTTTTGCAGGTCGATCCCCTTGGAGATCTTCTCCAGCTGAGAATCCCCGGCTTCCTGAACCGTTCCCATTTTCTCGGTCACGTTGTTCAGCTGGTTCTGCATGTTGACCAGCTCGCCGGTGGCATAATTCAGCTTGGTCTGCCAGTTTCTCACCCGCTTGGAGTTTTTATCGACGCCGTTTTCCGTCATGTTCTTTAGGGCGGTTTCCGCGGCTTCGACAATGCGCTTCTGCTCCTGGATCTTTTCCTTCAGAATCCGCGCCTGTTCAGCTGCATACTGCTGGGCGTCGCCGGTGGCCTCGAATTGGGCTTCGGCCAATTTCTGCTCGCTGTTCAGCACTTTGATGGCGCTGGCTGCGTCGGACATCGCCCGTTTATACGTCTGTTCACCTTCCAGCACAAACCTGGTTTTGATGTCCCTCGCCATAACTCCACCTCTTAATCAAAGATCTTTTCTTGCTTCCGCCGGATGCCGTGCTCTTCGTCGTCATACCTCAGCCGCATGATGTAAAGATCGCACAGCAGGCCCGGCTTCATGGATCCCATCTCGGAAAACAGGATTCCCGACGTCAGTCCGTAATGAACCAGCCTGCGCCAGGTCAGTTTTCCCTCGTTTCTTTTTTTTTGATCTCTTCCAGGACCACGTCGACCTCTCCGGTCTCTTCCGTCTCGCTTTCCATCTTCATGGCGTCGGTCATCGCATTGAAGACGGCAACCTGGATCTCGGCAATCTTCTTCGGGCTGGCCGGGATATGCGATCCGAACCAGGCGCGGTCCACATCCAGCTTTCGTCCTTCCAGCAGCTCGCCCTGCTGCGCCATCGCGTAAAGGATGTCCACCATAAAACCGGACCGCTTGGCGTACTGCGAAATTTTAGCCAGGTCAAAATCCGGAATCACACCCTCGATCCGGTCCAGCGCGTCCATCGTAAAAGCAAGCGAAAATTCACGCTTGCCGATAGTTACTTTGATCATCTTCATTCTTCTCCCTCAAAAGAATGCCCGCGCAGACGCAGATCTGCGCGGGTGGTGTCAGCAGAAATCGATCAGCTGATGCCGGCCAGGCCGTTCAGCCAGGTGACGGCGTCGCCTTCGGTGTCGAAGTACTGTTTCTTCCTGAACGTCAGCGCGCCGGTGCTGTCAATCGCCAGGCCCATGACCCGGGCCGTGATGGTCGGGGTCTGCCATTCGATGCTCTCGCCCTTGGTGGCGCTGTTCTCAGCTTCTTCGGAGAACATGGCCTTGTAATACCAGAGCGCCTCGTACTTGGTGACGCCGGCCAGACGCCGGACGCGGATGTAGCCAAAGCCCACATAGGGGGCGGCGGCGTCCGTGTCATAGTAGGTGTCCACGGTGGTGCCCGTGCCGGTGCTCTTCTTCACCAGGCCCAGCATGTAGGTGCGGACGTTCTCGGTCAGGTCGTCCAGGCCCATCTCCAGGCTCATGGCGGTGATGCTGTTGTCGTCCTCGACGATCGTGTCGTCGGCGTACAGCGGGTTATTGTTCCGGGTGATGGTCAGGTTGCCGGAGATCGAATGACCCATCACCATGCCGGTGCCGTAGGTCGGTTCAGATCCGGCGGTGTGCGCGGTCAGCGTGGCGACCACAGGGTGCCTCATTCCAACAAAAGCCATAGTTCAAACACTCCTTTACTTAACAGTTGTGGTGATCCCGCCAGACGTGCTGCCGGTATCGGTAATAGTGGGCACCTTGCCTGTTTCCAGGTAATCGCCCCATAGATCTTCCAGCTTCTCCTGCACTCTGGGGCCGGCTGCCACTTCCGCCTCATCCACCCAGTGGGTGGGCTCGATGCGGCTGGTACCATAATTCAGCACAAACGCCTTCTCGGCGTTCCGTGTGCCATTGCTGTCTTTCCCCAGTGCGGAGATTTCCTGGTATACTGCGTCGCCAAGAGACCTCACCGGCCCCGTGGGCCCGATCGAATCGATCATATCGCCGGTATCACGCAGGGCTCTGTTGTTGCCGTTTCTGTGCGGCCAGGCCTTCTCTGCGCTTTCCCGCCAGGCGCTCTTAATCTCATTGGCGGCCGCGCCGACCATGGCGTTCGCCATTTTACCGGTTCCTTCGCCGATCTTCTGCATGTCGCTGATCAGCTTGTCCAGGCCGGTTGTCTGCATCCTCGCCATCAGTATGCCTCGCAGCTGAAGATGTGGTGAATATATCCGCTGTCCGGCTCAAAGTCCACCGTGTGGCTCACCGTCGTCCTCGGATCGGCGTCCAGTGCGGCGAACAGCCTGCCGGCCATTGGATCGTATTCATTCTTGGTAAACCGGTGTACATAGAAGCGCCAGCCCTCGTCATGGACGTCGTCCCTGGTCAGGCTCAGGCGCTGGGTCTCTTCCCAGTAGGTATAGTCTTTGCTGGTCTCGGTACTGAAGTAGTGCCGGATGTCAGGATCCACCGCCGCCAGCATCGTCCGGATCTCTTCAAGCGTCACGGCTGGTACACCTCCAGGCTAAGGTCGGAGATCTCGGCCGGGCTGTTGTCGTCCTGTCCGTGCCAGGCCCGCGTGATCTCATAGATCGGGCCGGTGTGATCCTCGAACCGTTCGACGTTTTCCAGCACCACGATGTCGTGCTGCCTCAGCTCCCGGTTCTGCTGGATGCGGATCCTGGCGTCCGTCCTGTTCTCGGTGCGCCCTTCGGTCGGCCTGGAATCGCTGGTGGCGAAATCGAGCTCGCCGTACCAGCTCTTCCACCATAACTGATAGCCGGGCCTCGGCATTTCACCGGACAGGCTCATGTTCACCTTCCGGAAGATCGTGCAGATTCCCTTGTCCAGGATCATGCCTGATCCCCCCGTTCCATCAGCCACCGCTGCCGGATCTGGGCGCGCAGCCAGTCCGGCACGGCCTTGTTGTCGTCCCGGTTGCTGTACTGGTACACGGCGGTGTCTACCACCAGCATCAGATCCCGGCTGACGTCCGCGTCCAGGTGGATCCCCTGGTGCTCAAGGTAATCATAGGCCGCCTGGATCCGCTGCGTCAGGTAATCGTCCAGGGCGGCGTCCAGCCGGTTCAGGCGCGCCTTCACCAGGCTCAGCGCCAGCGCGGTTTTTTCTTCGTTCATGCGCCGCTCCTTTCATCCAGGATCGGGGCGGGGGAAGGATCCCCGCCCCGGCCGTCATCAGGTGTTGGCGGTGTCAGCCGCGAAGGTCACGGCGTTGGCTGCGACGGTCGCGCCGCCGATACCGATGGCCACGAAGCCCTCGGCAATCACGGGCAGGCCGTCATACCGGGCGGTGGCCTTGAACACGGTCTTGTCGCTGGTGAACAGGAAGTGCTCGGAAGTCGCCATCTCGATGCCGGCGCGTTCCGCCAGCAGGTACAGCTCGCCGTAGCCGGCGACGATCACATTGTCCGGAAGGAAATCCAGCTCCACGATGTCGCCGCCGATCACGGGCATGGTGTTGTTGATGCCGGCGACGATCGCGCCGTTGGCGTTAAAGCTCAGGGCTTCCTGCACCAACTTCATATGCGTCTTCTCGTTCATCACCCAGAACTTGCCGCCCGCGCCGTACTTCTTCTTGGCAGCGCCGAAGGCGTCGATCAGCATCTGGAACAGCTTGAGGCCGGTGCTGTTGGCCGCAGTGATGGTCTTGACGTTGCTGGTATGCAGATCTTCCCAGGTGCGGGCGGTGGCGGGATAGTTGGCAGGCGCGGCGGTCTGGGCCAGACGGGTCACGATGCCCAGGGGCATCTTGGTGCCGGTGCCGTAGAGGATCGCCTTGTCCAGGGCGACGGCAATGGCACATTCCAGGGCCCAGAGCACATGAGAAACCAGGTTCACGTCGTTGTCTTCCAGCAGGGCATTGCACACGGGGATGAAGCCGCCCGCCTTGTAGCCGTCCACCTCGGCGTCGTTGAACACCAGGTTCAGCTCGTTCAGGTTGGCGCACATTTCAGTCCAGACGGCTTCGGGAATGGTGCCCATCACGGTCTCGCGGGCGGTGCCGCCGACGTGCTGAAGGTTCACATAACGGAGCAGCTGGCTGCGGTCTTCAACCGCCTGACGGATCATCGGCAGCATGATCTCGGGGATCAGCAGGCTGCCGCCGTTGATGGCGCGCTTTTCATGGCCCATCTTGCGGACGCGTTCCGCGAACTGCTTCACATCGTCCCGGGCGAACAGGGCTTCGCGCTGCTGGGTGCTGCCGAACATGGTACGGATATTCATTTTAGTAGCCTGCCTTTCTTCGCGGGTTTCCGCGACGTCAGCGCCGCGGTCATCCGCCGGCGCGGTTTCGGGCGCGGGTTCTGCCGCGCTGTCGACTTTCTTGTTCAGATCTTCCAGCTCCTGGTCGAGCTCGTTGATCTTGTTCTGAAGCTCCTGCCGCTTGGCCTCGTTGGCCTGTTCCTCTTCCTGAAGGGCGGCGTCGTCTTCTTCCCACTTCTTTTCCTCGTCTTCGAGGACGGCCTGATCTTCAGCCGGCGTCTCGGCGGTCACTTCGTTGATCGCCTGCTCCAGCTCGGCTTCGCGGGTGGTCAAAGCAGTCCGGCGCTCGGAAAGCGCCTCCTGCTCCGTCTCCAGCTCGTTCAGCTGGCGGCGGGCTTCTTCGATTTTTTTGCTCAGGATGAGCTGTCTGAGTGCCATTTCTGCATCCTCTCCTTCATGGCGTTTTTCCAGGCTTCGGTTTTCCGCTGCCTGATGTTCGCGAGATCGTCTTTTCTCGCGGCGATGCTGGTGCTCTCGTAGGCTGGGAAGGTGACGCACGATACCTCGTACAGCTTCACCTGCTTGATCGTCCAGTGGACATTTCCGCCTCCGCGGTCCTCGAACTCTTCGTCCAGGATGTCAAAGCCGAAGCTGCACTGGTTCACGTCTCCGCGCTGCACCCGGGCATACAGATTCATGGCGTCCGTGTCCTGCTCGTTGATCAGCACGGATCCCCAGAGCCCGTGCTCGTCGGTCCGGAGCGTCAGCGTTCCGGCCGTCGTCCGGCCGATCACCAGCCTGGTGTCGTGGTCGATCAGGCAGCGCACGTCCCCGTTCAGCTGCCCGTCAAAGGCATGGCGGTCTACAGATTCCGTCGCGCCGTCCCACAGCTGATACTCTCCGTCAAATACCGCGAAATAGCCTTCGATCCGCTTTTCGCCGTTCTCTTCCCGGGTGGTAAAGGGCTTACTCTGCGCCCGATACTGCCGGATGGTTCTCTCCATCGTTGTCGTCACCTCCTCCCGCGAGCTTCTTCTGGTCGCCCAGCCTGTCCTGGGGAATGTAGTTCTCCAGGGCAAGCAGGTCCTGCATTTCCGGATCGGGGCTCAGGCCCAGCCAGTCGCGCAGCTCGTTGCGCCGGATGGCCATATGGTCCACCAGCATCGTCCCGGAGGACACCAGCTCGGGCAGATCGTAACTGTACAGGCTCATATTGCTGAACCGGAAATACATCTCTTCGGAATACAGCAGCTTCTTCGTCAGCTCCTGTTCGATGATCTTGGCCACCGCCAGGACGCGGGTGTTGACGAAGTTCCGGTATTCGTCCTTGTTAAACTGGCCGACGCCCACCATGAACGGCGGGATCCCGAAGATGGCGGCGACGCTGCGCTTGTCCAGCTCCAGGTTGTCTTTGATGGCCAGGTCGGTGATGGACAGCGGCTTCACCTGCTCCACGCTGAACGCTTCGCTGGGAATGAACCAGGGCTCTCCCTTTTCACTGCTGTCCAGGTACTGGGCCCGGAGCTTCCGCCGTCCTTCGGTGGAAGAAAACTCCTCGATCAGCCCGTCCACCTTCACGATGATCGACGGCGCGGGGGACCGCATCAGCGCGTTCTTTGTCGATTCGCCCTGCCGCAGGCCGTCCACCGCGTCCCGCAGGCTCACGGTATACCCGGTGCCCCGCCAGGGCTCGTCCAGATCCGGGTTCAGCACGAAGTGCAGAACCTCGTCCGGCCGGATCGTCCTGCCCTGGTACTGGATGATATAACCGTTCCCCTGGTCCGGCAGATAGGATACGCTTTGACCGGGCAGGATCTGAAGGTCGTCCAGCAGCCCGTCTTTGTATCTGGGATAGACGGCGCAGTTGCCCCAGGTCAGCAGCGTCCGCACGATCGCCTGGATGAACGTGATCCGCGTCATGTACCTGGACGGGTTCACGTCCATCTTGTAGGACAGGGCGTTTCTGATCCGCTCGTCCCCGTTGTTGACATTGCGCATCAGCCGCAGCGTCATGATGCCGATCAGGTCAGCGAACACCCCGATGCACATCTGCACCTCCGGACATTTCCAGACCGGCTTATAGCCGTTTCCGCAGAGGATGTTCCAGCCCTCCACGCTCGTCAGGAAGGAAGCCCCGCTGCTCATGCTCTGGGTGGGAGCGTCGCGGACGGCGCGCCCGGGATTGCGTTTCTTTTTACTCATCAAACCACTTCCTCGCGTTCGTAGCTTTTTCCATGTTCTCCAGCATCCTCACAACGGCGAACACGTCCGCGTCGAAAATATCGATGCGGTGATTCGGCTGCACCTTTTCATACTGCACCATATCGTCGGTCTTTTCGACCGCGCTGACGTTCTGGACGCAGTATTCATATGCCTCCGAATCCAGGTAATAGAGGGCCTTGTTCTTTGCCTGGTTCTCAATGTGCCGGAATCCTTCGCTCTTTTTGTAAAAATACTGCGGCTGATCGATGATGGAAAAACCGCTCTGCTTCATCAGCACGAAGTATTCCCGGCAGAACTTCCGGTCGTGGCCTACCTGCTTGATCCGGAAGCCCCGGCGCTTCATGTCGATGAACCACTGCACAACCGCCGCGTGGTTGTTCGTCGGCGCGTTGCACAGGTCCAGCCAGCCGCTGTCCGCCCAGCCGTACAGCGGGATGTTGTCCTCGTCTGCCTTCTGCGCCGCTGCCGTGATCGGGAACCAGGCGTGTGTGATCGCGATGTCGATTCCCTTGTACTGCCCGTGCAGGGCGCAGGCGGTCAGGTCGTACAGCTTGGAAAGGTCAGCGCCTCCGTACCAGTTGATCCCCAGGGAAGCCAGCTTTTTGAGCTTCTGGTCCAGGCTCCAGCTGGGATCGATCCCCAGCTGCTCCCCGGCCTTGGCGTTGCTCCGCCGGAACTCGTCGATGTCGAACCAGCTCTTCACGCTGTTGGTGAAGATGTTGATCCGCTTGGCGAAAAAGTCCTTCCGCTGCTGCGGGTCGTTCTGCGCCTGAAGGGCGTCGTTCAGGATGTCCTGGGGCCGGATCGTGATCCCGTAGCTCGGGTTGGCCATCTCCAGCACCCTGGGGTTGGTGTAGTCGATGTTCCCTTCTTCGTCGGCGTCCGCGCAGCACAGGAAGATAAAATACTGATCATCCTGCACCGTCCCGTTCAGCACTTTTCTGCAATACTCAACGCGCTGGGCACAGAATCCGTTTCCGTCGTCCCCGGCGGTCGTGATCCCGACCACCAGCTTGTTGGTGTAGGCGTTCGTCGCTTCCTTCAGGATGTTGTACTGCTTCGGGCTCTTGTAGGCGTGGATCTCGTCGGCGATGACGATGTTGCAGTTGAAGCTGTCCTGGCTGTCCGGGTTGGAAGCCAGGGCGTTGAGGGAAACGGACCCGCCGGCAATGTGCTCGCAGCTGATGCTGTGCTCGAAGCTGTTGTCCAGGATCCGCCACCCGTCCGCCTCGGCGGCTGCCTTGTTTTTGTACAGATGGCTGCGGATGTTGTACAGCCAGTTGTCGAAGGTCTCGCGCGCCTGCTTGAGCGCTGCGCCGACGACGTACACCTTGGAACCGGATTCCCTTTCCAGCAGCCCCAGCGCGAAGGCCAGGCTGCTGACGAAGGCCGTTTTCCCGTTTTTCCTGGGGATGTAGATCAGCGCCTCCTTGACCAGGCGCTCCTTCGTCCCCGGCAGGTAGAAAGCCAGCATCCCGTAGACGCAGAACTTTTCCCAGGGCTCCAGCTTGAGCGGGGTCCCTCTGAGCGGGGTCCCGTCCAGCTTCTCGCCCTGACGGTGGGCCAGTGTCGTTTCAATGATCCCGATCACGAAGTCGGCGTCCCTGGGCCTAACCTCAAACCGCGGATCCGCACACATGGATTTAAAACGCCGGCAGGCGGTGATCCTGTCTTTATTCGCCAGGATCTTCCCGTCCAGGATGCCGTCCACATAGCCGGCGACGTCCCCGGCGTATTTCCCGGTCAGCCACATCTCAGCTGCTCAGCATCCTCAGCGCCGCGCCCAGGGTGCTCTCCGGCTGCTCGTTTCTCTCGCTCATGATCTTCCGGTGATCCGCCGGCGTGAGCCCCAGCTTCGCTTCGTAGTTCCGGCACTCACGAAGGATTGTATACTTCGCTTCCAGGATCGGGTTCAGGCAGCGGTACTCCGCGCCGGCCTTATTCGTCTGGACCACGGTGATCCCGCTGCCGTCGTCTTCGAGCTCTTGATCCGCTCGGATCAGATCCAGATACAGATCGGCCAGGTGCTCGATCGTATCTTTGAAAAATGGTTCATAGGTGCCCGCCGCCTTCATGTACTTCACAATCCGGTTGTACTCGGTGCGGAAGGTCTTGGCATCTCTGGTCCGCCAGGACACGATGATCACCTCCTCTCTGGAATAGGCCAAAACAGGCAAAAAATAAGCCGAAATCGAAATCCGATTTCCGCCCATATGTGGATAAAGGTTTTCCCGCGCTTACCCCCCACCCCACATTTTCCCCCCGCGCATATAAATGCC